>Ga0265797_10001885_pt1 | contig 36373 bp, 25 predicted proteins | sample P2T30metagenome_FD_192433 | JGI IMG/M metagenome (GOLD analysis project Ga0265797, IMG submission 192433) | Plant litter microbial communities from East Loma Ridge, Irvine, California - P2 T30 | ecosystem: Environmental > Terrestrial > Plant litter > Unclassified | place: USA: California...
CTGAGCGTACTCGGTGTACGGCTTGGATATCCTGCTGCTCGACGGTTTTGACGGCCACAAAGCGCATGCTAGGCCGGCTCATCGCTTCGCATATTGCCTCGGCATCGTTAGCGTCGTTCTTGTTGCTCTTGACGTAGGGCTTAACGAACTGCGGAGCGATCAGCTTGACCGTGAATCCTTTTGCTTGCAGCAGTCGGGCCCAGTGGTGAGCGCCGCTACACGCTTCCATCCCGATCTCGCAACCCGGCTCGATCCTGTCGAGCAGTGCCTGGATCCAGTCTCCGCGGACCAGTTTACGTCGCCAGACGGTTTTTTCCGAGCGGTCTACGCCGTGCAGTTGAAAGACATTCTTTGCCAAGTCGACCCCAACGCGGATAAGCTTCATGACGGGCTCCTTCTTTCCAAACCGGTTGTGTGGAAACTCCAGTTTGATACTAACGTGTCCTCAGGGGGAGGAGGAGTCCATCCCATTGCTTTGGGTCGAAACCGGCCGGTCGCGACAGACAAGATTCGGCCCATTGCGGACGTAACGGAAGAGCGGCCGCTAGTCAAGAACAAACCAGAACAAGGAGATAGCATGACCGAGCGAAATGCCTATCAGGTAACCGACTGGAATGGCCAAAGCGGGGAGCGCTGGGTCGCCAACCAGGCGCGGCTCGACGCCATGGTGGCGGTATTCGGCCAGGCCGCGATCGAATCCGTCGCGCCCGCGACGGGCGAGTGCGTGCTGGATGTCGGCTGCGGCGCGGGCGCGTCGACGATGGCTTTGGCCACCCGCGTGGGCGCGGGGGGCCAAGTACTGGGCGTGGACATATCCGAACCGCTAATCGGCCGAGCGCGCGCGCTTGCGCCACCGGATACGCCGGCCCTGTTCCAGGTAGCCGATGCCAGCAGCGCCGAGCTGCCCGAGGGCGCATTCGACATCCTGTTCTCGCGTTTCGGAGTGATGTTCTTCGACGATCCGACAGGGGCGTTCGCCCATATGCGGCGCGCGCTCCGGCCGGGCGGGCGGGTCGCTTTCGTCTGCTGGCGCGGCGCGGCCGAGAACGATTGGGTGCGCCTGCCGATGGGCGCGATCAAGGGCATCGTCCCGCTGAATGCGCCGCCCGATCCCGAAGCGCCCGGCCCATTCTCGTTCGGCGACCGGGAGCGCGTCGCACGCATCCTGACGGCGGCCGGCTTCACCGATATCGCCATCACGCCCTTCGATGCTTCCATCCCGTTCGGCGAGGGCAGAACGTGGGACGCGGCGATCGACGACGCGCTGAAGTTGGCGTTCGAGGTCGGCCCGCTGACGCGTACGCTCGCTGATCAGCCTGACGACATCCGCGCCCGCGCCTCGGCCGCGGTTCGTGCTGCCTTCGCGGGCCTCCCCGGCGAGCGGTCGGTGATGATCGACGGCGCGGCGTGGATCGTCATGGCACGCAATCCGGCAAGCTGACAGGGATTAAAAGATGAGGCGCTCCCGCTCGGTAGAGCCGGGCGTCTTTGGCCAGTCGAATTGATGTCCCTCCTGGGTCGAGTTCGGTTCTTGCCCGACCGGCCGGCATCGGCCAACAGTAGTCATCAGCAGTCATCATTAGGGCGAGTGCCCTTCAAAGCGCCGGTAGACACAAAACCATGACCATTACAATCAGATCTGTTTCGACGTGGAAGCGGGACAGGTACTGCCGAAGTTCGCGCGCTAGCACGGTCAACCCTGCACTGGATTCGCTACTGCGTCGGACCATACTGCTGACTGGGGCGGATACTTCCTCGATGGACTACCACATGGCAAATTTTTCATCTGCTGGGGTGATCGCATGACCAATCATCGCTTTTTCAAACACGGTATCGAAGTCACGCAACCGTACGCAGCCGGCGGTACGAATAATGCCTGTAAAGGCAGAGTTTCCTAAATTTCATTAGCCCGTTTCGCAATGTCTGATTTGGGTCGTCGCCGAAAGGCGGCCGCCCGCCCATCGATGATCGCGCGGCCCTGACTGGAATCCTGTTTGTTCTCAAACCCGGAATACCGTGCGGGTACTTGCCGCGCGAACTCGGCTGCGGCAGCGGCATGACCTGCTGGCGTCGCGTTCACGAACGGATGCTAGCCGGCGTTTGGCAGTGTATCCACGAAGCGATTCTTCCACGGCTCCGAGAGCATGACCAGATCATGTGGGATCGAGCTTGCGTTGACGCTGCAAGCGCACCGGCAACTGCTGGAGGCGAGCACATGGGCCGAAACCCTAACGATCGCGGCAAACTCGGCTGCAAACATCATATGCTGGTGGATGAACGTGGGCTTGCCCTAGTGGCCCAGATTTCGGGCGCGCAGGTGCACGACGCGCGTTTCCTCATCCGGTTGCTAGCGTCAATCCCGGCAGTTAAAGGGCTGGCAGGCCGTGCCCGCAAACGTCCAGCTTAGCTGCATGCCGATCGAGCGTACGCTTCGAGAGCCCATCGGGCTCGGCTGCGCGATCAGGGCATTGCAGCTCGTATCGCACGCTACGGCGTGGAGTCACGCGCAAGGCTCGGGCGGTGGCGTTGGGGCGTTGAGTGAACCTTGGGGTGGCTACACCGCTTCTGCAGACTGCGCATTCGGCACGAGCGGCGAGCAGACATGCACCAAGCGTTGCTGTCGCTTGTCTGCTCGTTCATCTGTTGGCGGTATGTCGAGAGGTTTTGTCAGGCGCTCTTAGTCGAGGTGCTCGTGGTGATCGGGCACGCCTTGCTTCCAGTAGGCCGACACCTTGGCCGCCTGGCGCGGCAGGCCCTTGTCCAGCAACAGCTGGCGCACGCGCACCATCAGCGCCGCTTCTCCGCCGCCCCATGCCAGGCCGGCGCCCGGCGACAGCGGCAGATCGCGCAGCAGCGCCAGCAGCTCGTCGCCTGATTCGACCCAGTGGATGTCGGCCCTGGCGTTGGTGAAGAAGCCACGGCGGTCGGCGCCGTCGACCAGCAGCACCACCTGCGCGCGCGCATCCTGCGGCAGTTCTTCAAGGCGGCGCGTGATCGCGGGCAGGGCGCTGTCGTCGCCGATCAGCAGGTGCCAGTCCATCTCGAGCGGCAGGATCATCGAGCCGCGCGGCCCGCCAATGACGGCGCGCTGGCCGACGCGCGCATTGCGCGCCCATTCGGCGGCGCCGCCATGGCCGTGCAGGGCAAATTCAATCGTCAGTTCGCGCGCTTCACGATCGAAGCGGCGTGGCGTATAGTCGCGCCGCAGCTGTTGCCCGTCGGCGCCGTCGAACATGAACTTGACGTGGTCGTCGAACGACAATGAGGTGAAATCGGCCAGGGCGTCGCCCTTGAAGGTGATGGCGGCAAAGCCGGGGCTGAGCCGGTCGATGCGCACCACTTCGACGTCGCGCAGCTTGAGGTCGTGGCGCACGCGTTCGATGACGGGAATATTAGGTACAGTCATGCTACACTCCAAAAACTAGTTGATAGTGTCTACCATTATGCAAAAAGAAGTTGATAGAGTCAACCAAAACAAGCGTGCGGGACTGAGTGCGTCCGGCGACGATCCGCTCGAGACGATGCACGCCATTGTCCATCTCTACCGTTCGCAGCAGCTGCGCGGCCTGCGTGCGGGCGCGCATGAGCTGGCGCAGATGGAGGTCAAGGCCCTGATGTATTTTGCCCGCAATCCGGGTGCGACGCAGCGCGAGCTGGTGACCCATTCGGGGCGCGACAAGGCGCAGGTGGCGCGCCTGATCAAAGGCTTGCGCGACAGTGGCTTGCTCGACGCGACGCCCGACGCGGTGGATCGGCGCAGCACGCGGCTGACGCTATCGGCGGCCGGGCAGGAGTTGTTTGGCGCGCTGCACCGGAATCACGATGCGTTGGGGGAAGTGGCGATGAAGGGGATGTCGAGTGACGAGCGCGCCACGTTGCTGCTATTGCTCGAGCGCGTGCGCGCGAATCTGGACGGGCAAGCAGGCGCTTGATGTTGGTACCCGTTGTGGCCCGGACGTAAAGCCCGGGCCCGGCGCTTACTTGTTATTCGACCCAGCCGAAGCCATCGCGCGCCAGCAGCGCGAACGACTGCGCCGGACCCCATGAGCCGGCAGCGTACGGATGCGGCTTCTCGCCCAGCGTCTCCCAGCCGTTGATGATCGGCTCGACCCATTCCCACGCCGCTTCGAGTTCGTCGCGCCGCATGAAGTGCGTCAGACGGCCGCGCACGACGTCGATCAGCAAGCGCTCGTAGGCTTCCGCGCGGCGCTGGGCGAACGCCGATTGCAGGTCGAGGTTGAGCGCCACCTGCTGCATCTCCATGCCGCTGCCCGGCTGCTTGGCCATCAGCTGCAGCTTGATCGCTTCGTCCGGCTGCAGTTCGATCACCAGGCGGTTGGCGACGCTGCCGGCAGCCTGCGGGAACAGCGGAAACGGCGGGTTCGCGAATTCGACCACGATCTTTGAGGAGCGGCGCGCCATGCGCTTGCCGGTGCGCAGGTAGAACGGCACCTTGGACCAGCGCCAGGTATCGATCTGGGCGCGCAGGCCGACGAAGGTTTCGGTGTGGCTGTCAGCGGGCACATTGCTCTCTTCGAGGTAGCCCTTGACTTCCTGGTTGCCGCTCACGCCGTGGATATACTGGCCACGCACGGTGTCGCGCGCGATGTCGGCCAGCGACATCCGGCGCAGCGAGCGCAGCACCTTGAGTTTTTCGTCGCGCACCGCGTCCGGCGAGAGCGAGGTTGGCGGCTCCATGGCGACGATGCACAGCAGCTGCAGCAGGTGGTTCTGCACCATGTCGCGCATCGCGCCGGCGCTGTCGTAGAAACCGGCGCGGCTGCCCACGCCCACTTCTTCGGCCACCGTGATCTGCACGCTGGCGATGTTCGGCGCGCGCCACAGCGGCTCCAGGATCGAGTTACCGAAGCGCAGCACCATCAGGTTCTGTACCGTCTCCTTGCCCAGGTAATGATCGATGCGGTAGATCTGCGACTCGGCGAAATGCTTGCCGACCGCCTCGTTGATCTCGACCGCCGAGGCCAGGTCGCGACCGAGCGGCTTTTCAAGCACCACGCGCGCATTCTCGTTGACCAGGCCGGTCGCGGCCAGCTTATCGCAGATCATCGTGAACAGCGATGGCGCCGTGGCCAGGTAGAACACGCGCTGGGATCCCTCGCGCGAGGCTTCGCGCAGGCTGTCGAACAGCGGCGCAGCCGACACGTCCAGCTTCACGTAGACCAGCAGCTCGAGGAAGCCGGCCCAGGTCTTGTCGTTGAAGTTGGCCGGGGTGATGAACGAGCGCGAATGTTCCTCGACGAAGGCGAGATAGGCGGCGCGGTCGAAATCCTGGCGGCCGGTCGACAGGATGCGCGTCGAGGCGGGCAGGTTGCCGTGCAGGTAAGCCATATACAGCGCCGGCAGCAGCTTGCGCATGGCAAGGTCGCCCATGCCGCCGAAGATGGTCATGTCGAGGGGAAGTCCGGTGTCGTGCTCGGTCGATGTGGTCATGAGTCTTTCGCTAAGAGTTGAAGAGTCGCTCGGCAAGCGGGGCGCACCAGATTGTAGCTTACCTGATGCCATTCTTGACACGGCGTGACTGACGGCAGCGCCGGGGCGCATGGATGAATGTCGGGTGGATTACTGCCGCAGTCGCTTGGTAAAGCTGGCCCGAGAGCCGCGATGCTTGCGCAGCACGAAGCAATAGCCCGGTCAATCCTGGTTCCGGATAGGCCAGCACGGCAGACGCCGTGACGTCGTTTCTCCCTATCCAGTGAAAGTCATCTGCATTACAATCGATTGGTCATCCTTTGTGACCAACCGGAGCGTTGCATGAAAATCGCCAAATCGATCGTCACCGCCGTCATCGCAATGTCTGCGCCTGCATTCGCACAGCTTGGGTATCATGCGCCGGCGTCAAGCGCCGCGCCGGCGTCAAGCGCCGCGGCGGCGCCGGAATCCGTGCAGAGCGTGGTGGTCAATGCGCGCCGCTTTCACGTCGAGCCGCGCGAGTTTGCAAACTACGAGTACGGCTATACGCTCACCAATGGCGAAACCGTGCGCTTCAGTCGCCGCGTAGGGCGTTTCTACGTCGCGATCAAAGGGTATGAGGCGGTAGAAATCCTCTCTTCCGGCCCCACCCAGTTCGTCAGCCGGGGCGGCGCCACATTGATGTTCACGGAAGGCGGCGACGCGCTGACCATCGACAACTTTGAGCTGCTCGAGCAAGAATCCGGCACTCCGATCGTGTACGCGTTCGGCGCCCCGAAGTAGGCACGTCGTCGCGGCAAGCGCAAAGCTCGTCCCCATTCCTGGCAATGCGCCCGAGGGCTGGTCTCGGTTCGAGGTCACCAAAGGTCATTTGCAGAGTCCGTCACCTGCAGGGTCAGTGCCGACAGGTGGACACAAGCTCGACAATTGGCATCCGGATTTTCAGCGCGACGTCGCCTGTGGCTCAGGCGGTGCCCACTTGTCTGCAGTGACCCGTCGTGTCGTCTGGTAAGGAATCCCGGCGCCTGGCTACCCTGTTACCACTTCATTTCACCGCTTGCGCCTCGGGATGACGGGAATTTTCTGGTGCTTGGTTTTGCCATTCCTGATACCACTGCAGCAATGCAGCTGACGCTAACGGACGGCTGAAATGATAGCCTTGCCCCAGTTCACATCCACGTTCCCGCAAATAATGCAGTGCTGATTCAGTTTCGATGCCTTCAGCAACGAGTTCCATGTGCAGGCTTTTCGCCAGTGCGGTAATCGTGTCGATAACGGCGCGGCTTGCGTGATCGGTGTCGATGCGTCGCGTAAAGGACTGGTCGATTTTCAGTTTATCGATCGGCAAGGTCGAGAGTGTGCTGAGGCTGGAGTAACCGGTGCCAAAATCGTCGAGTGCGACCTTGATCCCCAACTCCCTGAGCTTGTCCAGGATCATTGCGGCCTCAACAAGGTTCTCCATCACGGCGGTTTCTGTCAGTTCGATGACGAGTGAACGCGGGTCGATGCCTGTCGTCTCGATCAGGTCGCGCATCTGTTGTATGAAGTTGGCGCGCTTCAACTGTAGGGCCGAGACGTTGATGGAGACGTAGAGATCGATACCAGCGTCGCGCCAGACGCCTTGTTGACGACATGCCTCCAGAGCCACCCAGTGGTCGATCGGTGCGATCAGTCCGCACATCTCGGCAATGGGAATGAAGTCGGCAGGGCCCAATGGCGGTTCGATACCATCCGCAAGCCGCACCAATGCTTCGACTCCCTCGACGGCGCCGGAAGCGAGATTGACCAAAGGCTGGAAATTGAGCACAAGATGGCCTTCATGCAGCGCCTGCCGCAGGCGGCGTTCGACATCGGTGACAAATCGTGCCTGTTCGTCGAGCGCTGGGGTGTAGATCACATAAGTATTGCCCCCGTTTTTTTTAGCTTGCAACATTGCCAGATCCGCGGCATGGATCAGCGCGTCAGGGCCTTCGCCATGCTCGGGAAAACAACTTATGCCAACGCTCGCAGACAGCCTGACCTGGATATTCCCCAGGTTGATGGGCGAAGACAGCGAATCGATCAAGGCTTGCGCAGTGGGCGCGAACATTTCACTGTCGAGACCGGCGTTTAGCAAGACCGCTACGAATTCATCGCCGCCGACACGTGCCAGGACATCGGTTTGCGGCATCACTGTTTTCATCCTGTGCGCAACTTCGATCAGTACCCTGTCACCGATTTCATGGCTGTAGACGTCGTTCACCGGCTTGAAGCGATCCAGATCGATATACAGCACAGCCCCGCACCCGATCGCCGACCGCTTGCCAGCGAAGGCTTTGCCCAGTAATTCAAGTGCGGATGCACGATTAGAAAGTCCGGTCAGAGCGTCATGTGAAGCTGCCCATCGAAGCGACTGTTCCGACTGGACGCGCTCGCTGATGTCACGTGGCGCGACGTGCATCAACCATTCGCCGCGATATTCGAGCACCGTAGTCGTGACTTCGACCGGAAACTTCGATCCATCCTTGCACTGGTATTCACGCTCGAACGGCGCTACCTGTGCACAGCGACAGCGGTCGAACATGGCGGCCAGGTTTGCCAATGTCGCTTCCTGGTCAATATGGACTATCGTCCTTGCGAGTAGTTCTTCATTGCTGTAACCAAGACGCCGGGAGGCCATCTGGTTCGCGTAACGGATGTTACCGGCCTGGTCCAGCAGCAGCAGCAATTCGTTCGCATTTTCACTGAAGAAATAGAACCGTTGTAGTTCTTCGCGTTGGGCGCGCAACACTGCCTCGCGCTGGCTCAACAACTCGGAAGCACGTGCCATTGCAGTGGCAACTTCGTAGGCCTCGGTCAGATAGACTCGGTCTACCGCACTAGGCTTGCCGTTTCCAAGAGCAACGGCAGGATTGATCAATGCGTGCACCGAACGGGAAATCAACCTGGTCACGAGTTGCGCCAGCAGTAATCCCAGCGCCATCAGTGAGACAAAAATACTGATCAAAAGGATAAAGTTACGCCTCAACGGGCCTGTGATCTCTGCCTGGGGAACGCCGATTATCGAGGTGTATCCAGTGCGCGAAGAGCGCGAGAAAGCAGTCAGGTTCTCGACTCCGTCCTTGGTGACGGTGTCCAGGGTTCCCGCATCGTTCATTTTGATTGCTGCACGCAATTGCGCACTGGCAGGCTGGCCCACGAACCTTTCGCTCTGGCGGCTGCGTCCCGCAATCATGCCTTGCCGGTCAATCAGGCTGGCCAGCCACGCGGCCGGCAAGGACTGTTCGAGCAGGAGCGCGGTGAGTTGTTGCGTCGGGATCGCAATCGCGATCGAATAGATGGTTTCTCCATCGACCTTGGCTGGCACATGCACGTTGACATAGGTTTCGCCTGAGGCGAGATCGGTGAAGACATCGGAGACGGCGCTGACGCCATGTTCAAGGACCTTGCGGGGAGCAGAAATATCTTCCTGGGCGAGGGAAAACTGGCCATCTTTTGCTGAGTAACGAACAATGCGACCCATCTCGAGCCGGTACACCAGAATGTCGGCGCCCAGACCTGCTGCGTGAATGGCACGGGCCGCGCGCTGCGAGAAGGTCTTGAGATCACCAGCCAGAATTTCGTCGGCACCGGCAAATGACCGTGCGAGCGCCTGGGTACGCAGGATGTGATGGTCGATGGCCTGGCCCATCAGCTGAACCCGTTCGCGATTTTCTTGAAGAAGACGTTCTCTTCCGTCCCGATAATCGACCACCACGAAGATCGCAAATCCTATCACTGTCGGCAGTAGACCTGCCAGGACCATGGCTCTTAACAGATAGGCCGCCGGATAGTGCTTTCTGAAGAGTAGCGCAAACATAGGTACGTCACAAAAAAGGTCATTGCTAAAAATGCATTCGCAGCTGAACCTTACCGTGTACGTAAACCTTGCACAAGATAAAAAGCGCTTTTGAACCTGTTGATTAAAGATTCGACGCATTACCCAGAATCTGGCACTCACCTTTTCTTATGACCGATGCCTTCTCGATGGCGATAGAGATCCGCCTGCGGACTGGTCCAGCAGTCCCTGGCCATCGTCTGTGTGACGCCAGCGGCGCTCTGCCATCCATGGTCGACCGGCAGCCCATGGATAGGCCGCACGACTGGTGCGGTATCGCTTGCAGTGACGCGCGCAACAAGCTGCGCAGCCCACCCGGCAAACTCCCAGGCGATGCTCTCGCGCGCATCTGCTGGTCGACTAAAACCGATGGCGGCGACCCATGATTTGGGCTTATACAAAGCGATATACGTGTGCAGCGTGCCATTCGCATGATGATGCGTCAGGATCGCCCTGCCTGGCCGCTCTGCTATCAAGGTACCGAGCCGAACGCCGCTGCGCTTGCCGGATGCCGCGTAGTGCCGTCGAAGAGGTGGGTCTCGACAAGGGCGTGCCACTGTATTGCGGTGTGGCCGACGACACGAGCGGGCGTACTCTCGACCATGCGCCGTCGGCCACGATGCTGCCTTCCGATCTGAACCTACGCGATACAGCGGGCAAGCTCGAAGAGTTCCGACGAAGTCTGGGAAACGCTGGACGGTTGTGCAGAATGACGACGCGGCGTGCATGCGACTGGCTAGAGCTGTGAATAGATTTTACACAAGCCAAAACCATCGTTTTTCGCGGTGTTGAAGACGGCAGGGTGTCATCGGAAAGGCAGATTTGCAGGGACAGAACGTGGCCGGACTCTGGCTGTCGGGTGAGCATAGCAGCGCGCGCACGTGCCGAAGAATCGATGGCGATCATGCGCGGCAGAAATGGGGTAATGGCCCCGTTGCTCCAGGATCTTCAAGACCATGTCTATGCCCTGCAAATTGTCCTGGGCTCAGCACCATGTTGTAATAGCAGGGGCCAACTACACAGCGATAAAAGCATGCACGCCAGCCACAGCTTCAAACATGCCGCAGCAGAACTGCGCCGTACATCCTGGAGAGAGCTTGCGGGCTATGCATTTCTCGCACTTTTCACAATGATCCTGGCGAGGCTGGCGGCGCCGGCAGCGATGGACTCGGTGTTGCGCAAAGGCGGGCTGATCCTACCTCTGATCTTGCTTGCGGCGAAGGACCTGGCGCACACGCCGGATGCGCTGCGCCGTTTGCGGACGGCGAGCGGTTGGCGATGCCGGATCGCTGCGCTGTTACCGCCGGAGCTAGTTGGCATGCTCCGACTTGATCGCCTGATGTGGATCGGCTTCGCTCACTGGCTGCGTCGTCGTGCGCCCGAACGCAGGCCAGAAGGGGTGGCCTTGAGCTACCTGCAGCGCGGCGCCTATGGTACGTTCGTCGGAATCGTTATGGTGTCCTTATTTCTCGAGCTACCGATCAACGTGATGATCGTTAACCTGATATTCAAGGATCCAGGCACGCGTTTGATTGTCCACGTGGTCGCTACTGTGAGCGCCTTCTACTCGTTCGTCTGGATGCTGTCCGATCGCTGGTATGTCGGCGAGGGAAGCCATGTGCTGGCCGACGGGGTGCTGCATCTTCGTGTCGGCGTGCGCAGCCAGGCGAGCATCCCACTGGCGGCAATTGAGCGTTTCGAAACGGTCGCGCAAGACCCCATCCAATGGCGCCGTCAACACGGTATTCATCGTGCCGATACCCTCTTGGTGACGCCTTTCGACAAGCCCAACTGTGTGCTTGTACTCAAGCCCGATGCTGCCGTCACGGTCCTGCACTGGCAGGTCCGCCGCGCCGCGCCGCGGTATCTGCTGCTGTATCTGGACCGGCCGGAACTGCTTGCCAGTCGTGTCAAGCTGGTTGCGGCGTAGCGACAAGAGAGGTTCAGGGTCAGTGCCGACAATTGGACACAAGCTCGACAATTTGTAGTCCTATTTCAGCGCGCGACGTAGTCTCTAGTTCAGTCCGTGTCCACTTGGCGGCACTGACCCCGTCGGTCAACAGGCTGCAGCCAACCCAGATAGGAAGCAGTCAACCCCGTCCCTAACGCCACCAGCCCACAAAAAAAGGCCCGCACGCGGCGGGCCTGCAAAGCACGACGTGAAACCGATCAGAACTTGTAACGCAGTCCGGCCAGATACTCGCGCCCGGTCACATTGTTCACCACCACGCTGTTGCGCGCGCGGCTGATGAACTGGTCGCTTTCCTCGTTGGTCAGGTTCACGCCTTCGAGGGTGAATTCGAGGCGCTCATTGACCTTGTACGAAATCGACAGGTCGACGTTGAAGGTTTCGTTCTTGCCCTCGACATCGTTGTTGTTCTGGCCCGGCACGCGGGTGATGAAGCCCGAGCGCTTGGCGCCCGACAGGCGCGCGCTGAATTTGCCGTCGTCATAGAAGAAGGTCGCGTTCCACGATTTCGGCGACAGGTTCAGCAGGTCGTCGGTGATGCTGTCGGTGCTGGTCGGCGAGACCGCGTAGTTGATCTTCGACGAGACCCGGGTGTAGTTCAGCAGCGTGCCGAAGTTGCGGCCCCAGCCCGGCAGGAAGGTGAACGGCTGCTGCCAGTTCAGTTCCAGGCCTTTGAGCTTGCCGCCGTCGGTGTTCACCGGCGCCGTCAGCTGGAACACTTCCTCGCCCGTGAAGTTCGACGGCAGCAGCGACAATGGCAGGCCCGAATCGCGGAACGCGACGTTGGTGCGCAGGCTCTGGATGTAGGTGTCGATGTTCTTCTGGAACAGGCCCAGGCCGACGAAGGCCTTGTTGGCGAAGTAGTACTCGAAGCTGGTGTCGAAGGTCTTGGCGCGGAACGGCTTGAGGAACGGGTTGCCGGTGTTGATCGACAGGTTGCCGGTGGTGGCGATGCTGCCGCCCGGCGACAGGAAGCCCAGCTGCGGACGGGTCATCACCTTGGCCGCGCCGACGCGCACGATGAATTCGTCGGTCAGGTTGGCCGCCAGGTTAAACGAGGGCAGGGTGTCCTTGTAGTCGTGCTCCACCTTCACCGCGGTGCCGCCGCCGGCGGCCTGGTAGCCGATCGTCTCGAGTTCGGTCTTCACGTGGCGCACGCCGACGTTGCCGCGCACCGGGATGTTCCACAGCTCGGTGCGGAATTCGCCCATCAGGTACACGCCATTGGTTTTTTCGGTCACCGAGCGGTTGTTGCCGCGCGCATTGCCGTTCTCGATCGACGACAGCGTGAAGTCACCGGGGCCGCCGGCCGGGCCGCTCTTGATGCAGTTGCAGTAGATGTCGTAGGCGCTGGCGATCGCCGCCAGGTTCGGCACCACCCAGCCGCTGGCATTCCCGGCCGGCAGGCCAAGGCCGTTGCCGAAGCCGGTCAGATTGCTGGTCAAGCCGGTGGCGCCGGCCGGCGGCGCGAAGATGGTGTCGTTCTGGTTCACGCGCCGGAATTCGTAGGTGTCCGAGCTGTATTTCTTGCCGTTGACGCCGCCCTTGAAGGTGAGCGTGTCGCTGGCTTCCCAGGCCAGGTCGAACTGGCCGACGTTGTTGACGTTGTCGGTGCCTTGCGGACGGATGCGGATTTCGCTGGTGGTGGTGTTCGGCACCGTGGTCGGCTGGGCGCCGCTGGCCACCTGCGGCACGCCGATCAGGCCGAGCGCGCCGCCATTGACGTCGAACGGATAGCTGATGACCGGGCGCCGGTTGTCGCCGCGGAAATCGATGCTGTAGCCGTCGACATTGAGCGCGTCGAGCGTGACCGTGGTCTGCACCGGGTTGCGGAACTTCGATTCGGCGCGCCCGTACTTGGCGCTCATGCTCCAGGCGTCGTTGAACTTGTGTTCGAGCGTCAAGGTCGGCTGGGTGAAGGTGGTCTTGAGTTCGTCGAAGCGCTGTTCGGAGCGGATATCGACGTTGTTGTACTTGCCGTACAAGAGCTGGCCGGTCGGCGAATACTCGGCTTCGAGCACGCCCACCTGTGGCTTGCCGCCCTGGCTGGCGCTGCGGCTGAACGAGGTCGCCTGCAAGAAGTCTTCCTGGCGCGTGGCGTCCAGCTTCGAATACAGCATGTCGAAGGTGAGCAGGGTGCCGCGTTGCGGGCGCCATTGCACCGAGGCGGTCATGCCGAGCCGGTCCTGGTCGTGGGTCAGGCGGCCGTAGCGCGGCAGGCGCGGATGGAAGTTGTTCGGGTCGCTGGCGGCGTTGTAGGCGGCGATGTTCTGCGGCGTGTTCGGCAAGCGCTCGGCGCCTTGCGCGGCCGGGCCGCAGGTGGTGGCGCTGGAGTTGGCCGGATTGGCCGCCATGCCCTGCGGCGCGCACCAGCCGCCGGACGACGGGCCGTTATCCCAGCGCACCGTGGAGAAGCCATCTTCGAGCACGCGGCGCTTGGAGAACGCGCCCGAGATCAGCACCCCGACCTTGCGGTCAAAGAAGGTATCGGACACCATGAACGCCACGCGCGGATCGGTCTTTTCTGAACCATCGTTGTACTTGCCCTTGACCGCGACGGTGGCGTTGAAGCCCTTCAGGTCGAACGGGCGCAGGGTCTGCAGGTCGACGGTGGCGCCGAGCGAGCCTTCGTCGACGTCGGCCGACGAGCTCTTGCGCACCGTGAGCGAACTGAATAGCTCCGAGGCGAACACATTGAAGTCGAAGCCGCGGCCGCGGTTGGTGCCGCCCGAGCTGTCGGTGCCGCCTGTGGTGGCCAGGCCCTCGATGCCGTTGATGCGCACCCGCGTGAAATCCTGGCCCAGGCCACGCACCGTGATGTTGCGGCCTTCGCCGGCGTCGCGGTCGATCACCACGCCCGGCACGCGCTGCAGCGACTCGGCCAGGTTGGTGTCGGGGAACTTGCCCATGTCTTCGGATTTGATCACGTCGACGATGCCGTTGTCCTGGCGCTTGGCGTTCAGGGCGCTTTCCAGCGACGCGCGCAGGCCGGTCACGACCACGGTCTGGCTGCCGGATGGCGCGCCGGCCGGGCTGGCGCCGACCTCCTGGGCAAAAGCCGGGCCGATCGAGAGCGCCGAGATGGAAGCGGTGCCGAGCAGGCACAGGGTAAGTTGGCGCAGCGCGGCGCGCGGGGTGGGTTGGGTCATGCTGTCTCCATGCGTTTTTATCAGGTCGGCGAAGCCGATACCACAGTGCTGGTTTTTATTACTGGTCGGGCCAGTTTTTGAATTCTATGGCAACTTTGGTAGTTTTGGTCAGGCCAGATCAAATATATTTACGAACTGGCCTGACCTGTTGCTGATCAGGTCTTCTTGTTGAGGACCTGGTTGTAGCGCTTGCCCGCGATCGTGACGTTGTCGAGCGTGATGTCGACCGCGTTATGCACGAACCACGGCTCGGCCGCATTGCGCGGGGTGCCAAGGTCGGAGTCGCTGATGCGCACGCGGGCGATCGGCAGGATCGGCGTGCCAAGCTTGCCGTTGAAGCTCGATGCCACCGGCCCCAGCAGCACGAAGGCCTGGTAGCACGAGAAGCTGCCCTTGCCGGTATCGACATTCGTGGTGCGCACGTTGCGGATGTCGATGTCCGACACTTGCGGTGGGCGGATGCGCACCGCATCGTCGCCCGGCACGTAGTCGCAATCGATGGTGATGATGGCGCCGGCGCCGGAGGCCACCGGCCCGGTAATCTCGCGCATGCCGGCGAGCGGCTTGTACAGCCCCGGTTCGGTCGCCACGCCATGCGGCAGGGTGACGTCGCGCACGTACAGGTGGCGCAGGAAGCCGCCGCGGTTCATATTGGTTTTCAGACGGATTGCGGTGTTGAGCGGATCGTCGCGCCAGTGCGTATTGCGAAACTCGAGGTCGCGCGCATACACGTGCTCGATGCCGCCGGCCATCTCGCTGCCCAGGGTCACGCCGCCATGGCCGCTGTTCATGATGCAGTGCTGGATCACCACATTGCGGGTGGGGCCGTGGCCGATGTCCAGGTTCTTGCCGGCCTTGATCGCGATGCAGTCGTCGCCGGTATTGAAGGTGCACGCGTCGACCAGCACGCCGTCGCACGATTCCGGGTCGAAGCCGTCGCTGTTCGGGCCCAGGCTCTCCATGTTTACGCGCCTTATCGCCAGGTCGCGGCAGGCCACCGGATGGTGCAGCCAGAACGGCGCGGCGTTCACCTGGTAACCCTGCAGCAGCACCTTGCTGCAGCTGATGAATTCGATCATGCACGGCCGTAAGAAGTGGCCATGGCCGAACACGCGGCGGGTCACCGGCACCCCCGCTTCGGACAGCGCCGGCAGGTAGCGCGAGTCGCTCTGCCAGCGCTTGCCTTCGCCTTCGATCTGCTGGCGCAGGCCTGGCGCGAGGGCCGGCGCGACCCGTTCCAGCGCAGCGTTGGCCGGGTTGGGCGCGACCTCGGTGCGGCTGCGCACCGGTTTGCCGCGGCCTTTCCAGTCCCACCAGCATTCCGCCTGGTCCGCGCTGCGGCCTTCGAACGGCACGCCGCCCTGGCCATTGAGGATGCTGGTCCAGTCTTCGCCGGTGAGGGCGATATTGCTTTGCTTGTGGGCGTACACCAGGGGCGAATAATTGAGCACGTCGTTGCCCTGCCAGCGCGACAGCGTCAGCTTGCCGTTGGCGCCGCAATCGTGTTCGCCGTCACGCGCGTAGTGGGCCGGGTTGGCCGAGAAGTGGACCCGGGCCCCGGCCGCCAGGTGCACGTGCACGTTCGAGCGCAGCACGATCGGGCCGGCGCAGTACCAGTCGCCTTTCGGGATCAGGACCCGGCCGCCGCCCTTGGCGTGGCAGGCGCCAATCGCCGCCGCGATCGCCGGATGGCTGTCGGGCGCATCCGGCGCGGGCGTGCTCACGGTGCCTTCGACCAGCGAGGCGACCTGGGCCTTGACCTGCACCATCGCGCACGGCTTGGCGCCGTGCGCGGTGATCGGGAAGTCTTCGTCGCGAAACTTGAGCGGCGTGGCGAAACGGGCGACGATATCATCGGCGCGCTGCCACGGGTCGCGCGCTGCTGATGCTGATGCAGCCGCGGCCAGCGCCGGGCCCATGCCTCCCCACAGCAGCGAGGCGGCAGGCACGCTGCGCAGCAGCGTGCGGCGGCCGGGCAGGAATCCTTTTACGGGTGTCGGGCGGTTCATGGCTTTGCTCCTAATGTAATGCGTACCGGGCTGGCGTCGCGCGCGGCGACATCGAGGACATGGCGCTGCCAGGCGACGGGGCTGGTGATCTCGCCGGCGCGGCTCCAGGCGCCGCCGGCGTAGTACGTGAATGGCTTGCCTGGCGTGGCGGCGCCGGTGATCAGTTCATTGAGCGGGTCTTGCGCGAAGCCTTGCGCGGCGGGCAGCACGATGGCGGTGCCGAAGGCGTCGTTGCTGGCCTGCTGCACCCATTGCAGCAGCACCTTGCCGTCGCGCCGGGTCTCGATGCGCGGGTCTTGTCCCTTGTCGGCCGGGGTCTTGTTCAGGCCCACGGCGATTGTCAGGGGCGCCCCGGTATTGGTGGTGAAGGTGCTGTCGATGCGATCGAGGTAGTGGCCGGCGTCGACCGTGAAGCGCTTGATCTCGCTGACCTGGCGTCCGCCCGCGTCCCAGGCATCGTAGTGCAGTTCGAACACGGTGCGGATCGGGCCATTCGCCAGGATCTTGTGGCGCGCATAGTTGATCGCCGGGTGCAAGGCCGAACCGTCCCACACGCCGCTGCCGCCCGCGCCGCGCGACTTGCCGACGTTGTACATGTCCATGCCTTCGCCCTGGTCATTGTGGTAGTGGTCATGGCCCTTGTTGTACCAACGGTCGACGATCGGGTAGTCGACCCGCTTGAACCAGATGTCCAGGCCACTGGTGACCAGCACCTCTTTCACCACACCGGCCGGGGCGGGCGCGGCCAGCGCCGGGCCATAGGTGCGGTGCGCGATCTTGTCGTTCTCCCACGCGAAGTCGTCGAGCCGCTCGGGCACCTGGCGCGCGAAGGTTTTGGTCGGGAACGGCGGCGCGATGCCGTCGATCTTCTCCACCGTGAAGACCGCGCTTTTCTCGCCGGCGGCAAAGCTGTGCTGGAACAGCAGTTCGCCGTAGGCCACGCCTTCTTTCTTCGGGTCCTTGGCCTGCGGCGCGATATTCGTCACCTGGTGCGCCAGCACGCGGCCGCTGGCGTCCTTGACGGCGATCTTCTGCACCAGGGCGCCGGGCAGGGCGGCATTGACATCCTTCCAGGCGATCGAGATCGTCTCGGATGGGCGCGCGATGGACAGGTCATGCTGCACGGTGATGGCAAGTTGATCGGCGGCGTGGGCGCTGGCCGCGCACAGCAGCGCTGCCGCCAGCGCCATAGTCGATAGTCGGTTCATGGGTCGCCTCGGCTGTTAATGGTGTTCGCGGTAGTCGGTCTTGCCGCCCTTGGGCAGGTAGTGATAGGTGCGCACCTTGTGCTGGATCTCGAACGCCGGGTTGTTGATCATGCGGATGATCTCGGCGCCGGCCAGCAGCATCGGGCCGTAACCGTGCAGGGCGTCGGCGCTGGTCGGGCGGTGGTAGTAGTACACCATGTCGCTGGCCAGGGTGGTGCCGACGCAGGTGCCTTCGACCTGGCCCAGCGCATTGATGCGGGTGCTCACCGCGTTCCAGCCGGTCTGGGCGATCGAGCCATAGGTGGTGGCGCTGATCCAGCCTTCATTGACCGCATGCGCGAACACATAGGTGAAGATGGCGCTGGCCGAGGTTTCGAGGTAGGAGTCATTCCGGTCCAGCATCTGATGCCACAGGCCGCTGCCGCTCTGCAGCTCGGCGATGCCTTTCAGTGAAGCGCGCAGCTGGGCCAGCACCTTCGGGTAGCCGGGATGGTCTTTCGGCAGCACGTCGAGCAGGTCCGACATGGCCAGCACCGCCCAGCCATTGGCGCGGCCCCAGTAGAAGCGTGGCGCGTCCGGGTTGTTGGCGTGCCAGCCGTGGGTGTACAGGCCCAGCTGCGGGTTGAACATGCGGCTCGACATGCCCATCACATTCTTGACGGCGTCGTCGAAATAGGCGCGCTCGCCCGTCATGCGGCCCATCTCGGCCAGCGCCGGGATGCTCATGTACATATCGTCGGCCCACAGCGAGACTTCTTGCGGACGCTTCCTGGCCATGGTGCCGTCCTCGAGCCGGAACTGGCGCTTGTAGACCCAGTCACTGCAGGTGTCGATCATCGACTTCAGGTCGGGACCGACCTTGGCCAGGCGCGCCCGGATCAGCGCCGCGCACATCGAGCCGGCGTCGTCGAGCGAACGCGGGTCGAGGAAGCGCGAGAAGCTGTTGGCGCGTTCGAGCTTGAACTGTTGTTCCTGGGCGCGGAAGTAGGGGAGCGTGTCGTTGAAGAAGCCGAAATGGCGGCGCGTCATGCTGGTGAAGCTGTTGTCGCCGGTGACCTGCGCCGCCTTCAGCAAGCCCGAATGCACCACGCCCATTTCGTACACCTGGATGCCATAGTCGCCGGCGCTTTTTTCAAAGACGGCGTCCGCACTCGGGGTTTTCAGGTCGGTGATCGGCTGGCCGCTTTTCTTGCCGACGATGCGGGTCGGCGTGGCGCGGTCCATGAAGCCGCGGATCAGTTGCAGCTGGGCGGTGACTTCGGCCACCACCGGCTTCTTGTATGGGATCGGGTAGCTGCCTTCGCCGGCGTCGCCCAGGTTGCTGTTGTCGGGATTGCGGTACTGGCCGGCCGCCAGGGCGGGTCCGCAGGCCAGCGCGCAGCCGATTACGGCTGCGAGCAGGCGCAGTGTCAGATTGCCTTTCATTTGTCTCCAATCGCTTTGTTGTAATACCGATGAGTCGGTAGTGTGCCCGCTACTTTGCTCGATGCTGCTTACGGTCAGCTTGCGTGCATGTGAGGTGATGCGTTTTGGTAGGGCCATTCTAATTTGGTTGGGCCAAAACCACAAGGTGGACTAGCCGATTGCGAATATTTTATGGCATACTGAAAAAGAACCCACCGATCGTCCAAGAGACAGGCACCACCCATGACCCAGCACATTCCGCGCACCATCCGCATGCAGGCCAGCGACAACGTCGCCATCGTCGTCAACGACGGCGGCCTGCCTGCCGGCACCGTTTTCCCGGACGGCCTGGTGCTGGTCGAGGGAGTGCCGCAAGGGCACAAGGTGGCATTGACCAACCTGGAAGATGGCGACGCCGTGATCCGCTATGGCGTCACGATCGGCTACGCCAGCGGCGCGATCGTGCGCGGCAGCTGGGTCTCCGAGCGCGTGCTGCGCATGCCGGCCGCGCGCTCGCTCGACGACCTGCCGATCGGCACCCACGCCGTCGACGCCGGACCGCGCCTGGAAGGCTACACCTTCGAAGGTTTTCGCAACAAGGACGGCTCGGTCGGCACCCGCAACATCATGGCCATCACCAGCACCGTGCAGTGCGTCTCGGGCGTGATCGACTACGCCGTGCAGCGCATCAAGACCGAACTGCTGCCGCGCTACCCGAACGTCGAAGACGTGGTCTCGCTCGAGCACGTGTATGGCTGCGGCGTGGCGATCGACGCGCCCGGCGCCGACATCCCGATCCGCACCATCCGCAACCTGTCGAAGAACCCGAACTTCGGCGACAGCGTGATGGTGGTGAGCCTGGGTTGCGAGAAGCTGCCGCCGGCGCGCCTGTTCCCGGCCGGCGCAATCCCGATCGGCAATGGCGCGCCGTCGGTAGTGACGCTGCAGGACGCGCAGCATGTCGGCTTCATGTCGATGATCGATTCGCTGATGGCCACCGCCGAAACGCACCTGCAACAACTCAATGCGCGGCGCCGCGAAACCTGCCCGGCGTCCGATCTGGTGGTGGGCGTGCAGTGCGGCGGCAGCGATGCGTTTTCGGGCGTCACGGCCAATCCGGCAGTGGGCTACGCCACCGACCTGATCGTGCGCGCCGGCGGCGCCGTGATGTTCTCGGAAGTGACCGAGGTGCGCGACGGCATCGACCAATTGACCGCGCGCGCCGCCAGCCCCGAGGTCGCGCAGGCGATGGTGCGCGAGATGCAATGGTACGACGATTACCTGGTGCGCGGCGGGGTCGATCGCAGCGCGAACACCACGCCCGGCAACAAGAAGGGCGGCTTGTCGAACATCGTCGAAAAGGCCATGGGATCGATCGTCAAGTCTGGCTCGACGGCGATTACCGGGGTGCTGTCGCCGGGCGACCGGCTGCAGCAGAAAGGCTTGATCTACGCCGCCACCCCGGCCAGCGACTTCATCTGCGGCACGCTGCAGATGGCGGCCGGAATGAACGTCCACATTTTCACGACCGGCCGCGGCACGCCGTACGGCCTGGCGCCGGTGCCGGTGATCAAGGTGGCCACGCGCACCGAACTGGCGCAGCGCTGGCACGACCTGATGGACCTCGACGCCGGCACCATCGCCACCGGCGAATCGACCATCGAAGACGTCGGCTGGGAATTGTTCCGCCTGATCCTCGACGTGGCCAGCGGGCGCAAGACCTGGGCCGAGCACTGGAAACTGCATAATGCACTGGCGCTGTTCAATCCCGCGCCCGTGACCTGAATAAAATCAAGGAGACCTGCATGACCATTGCTGCAAACGTAAAACCCTTCAAACGCATTTTGCTGACCGGCGCCGCCGGCGGCCTGGGCAAGGTGCTGCGCGAGCGCATCCGGCCGTGGGCCGATGTCGTGCGCCTGTCCGACATCGCCGACCTGGGCCCGGCCGGCGAGGGCGAGGAAGTGGTGCAGTGCGACCTGGCCGACAAGGACGCGGTGCTGGCGCTGCTCGACGGCGTGGACGCGGTGCTGCACTTCGGCGGCATCTCGACCGAGAAGCCGTTCGAGCCGATCATGCAGGCCAATATCCTCGGCGTGGCCAACCTGTACGAGGCGCTGCACAAGGCCGGCACCCGGCGCGTGATCTTCGCCAGCTCGAACCATGCAATCGGCTACCATCCGGTGACCACCGTGCTCGACGCCGATTCGCCGACCCGCCCGGACAGCTACTATGGCCTGTCGAAGGTGTTCGGCGAGCAGATCGGACGCTACTACTACGACCGCTTCGGCATCGAGACCGTGTGCGTGCGCATCGGCTCGAGCTTTCCCGAGCCGGCCAACAAGCGCATGATGAGCACCTATCTGTCGTACGACGACCTCACCGAACTGTTGCGCTGCGCGCTGTTCGCGCCGCGCGTCGGCCATACCATCGTGTACGGCATGTCCGATAACGACAGCGTCTGGTGGGACAACCGCCTGGCCGCGCACCTGGGCTACAAGCCGAAAGACAGTTCCAGCAAGTTCGCGCACCTGTTCCCGGATTCGGCCGAGTATCCGGCCAAGGACGATGTCACCACGATGTACCAGGGCGGCAAGTTTTTGCTCGACGGTCCGCAGTACTGATTCCTGGCGCCGGCGCCATGATCGAGCGGCTGATTCTGCGTAACGAGTGCCTGCTGGCCGAAGTCGCGCCGGCGGTGGGCGGGGCCCTGGCGCGGCTCGACTGGCTCGGCGGCGCACGTCCCGAGCCGCTGCTGCGCGCGCTCGCGCCGGACGTTGCCGGCATGCCGGCGCCGGGGCAGATGGCCTGCTTCCCCTTGCTGCCCTGGTCGAACCGCATGGCGCCCACCGGCTTCGCGTTCGAGGGCCGGCGCTACGTGCCGGCGCCCAATCGTGACGGCGAGCCCTGTCCGATCCATGGCGATGGCTGGCAGCAGGGGTGGCAGGTCGCTGCGCACAGCGATGTTTGCGTGGCGCTGACGCTGCAGCGCCCCGATGCCAGGCCGTTCGCCTACCACGCCATGTTGCGCTACACGCTCGATGGGCCGGCGCTGATCGTCGAACTCGAGGTCTGCAACAGCGGCGCGGCCAGCCTGCCGTTCGGGACCGGCCTGCATCCGTGGATGCCGGATGCGCAAGGGGCGCGCCTGCAGGCGCGCGCCGATGGCGTCTGGCAAAGCGGCGCGGACAAACTGCCGCTCGAACGGGGCGCGATTCCCGATGGCTGGCGGTTCGACGCGCCGGCGGCCTTGCCGCCGGGTGGCGTCGACCACGCGTTCGACGGCTGGCCCGGCGTGGCGCGCATCGACTGGCCGGCGCGCGCCGTGGCGCTCGCCATCGAGGCCGACATGGACTACTTCATCCTGTACGCGCCGCCCGGGCGCGACTTCTTCTGCTTCGAGCCGGTCGACCATCCGGTCAACGCCCATAACCTGCCGGGCTACCCGGGCTTGACCGTGCTCGCGCGCGGCGCCACGCTGCGCCGGCGCTGCGTGTTTACGGGCTCTGCGGCATGATGCCCGGCCGGCTCGCGGCAGCGCTGGCGCTGGCAGCCCTGATGGCCCCGGCCGCGGCGCAGGCACCCTATAACGCCGAGACTACCTACCGCAAGCTGGTGCGCGACTATCCGTTCATCCGGATTGCCGGCGCCGACCTGCCCGATTCGGTCCAGGTGCGCAAGGACCTGGTGTATGCGCAGCGCACCGGACTGGCGCTGCGGCTGGACCTGTATCTGCCCGCGCCCGGGCCAGCGCCGGCGCCACTGGTGCTGCTGGTGCATGGCGGCGGCTGGGGCAGCGGCGAGCGCTCCAACATGGCGCCGCTGGCCGTGCGCCTGGCCGCGCGCGGCTATGCCGCCGCCACCGTCAGCTATCGGCTGTCTGGCCAGGCGCGCTATCCGGCGGCGGTCGACGATGTCAAGGCGGCGCTGTTCTGGCTGCGCGCACAGGCCTCGGCGCTTGGCCTGGACCCGGCGCGCGTCGCCATCGCCGGCGGCTCGGCCGGCGGCCAGATCGCGGCGCTGGTGGGCATGACCCGGCCGCGCGACGTGCGGGCGGTGATCAATATCGACGGCCTGTCCGATTTCACGTCCGAACAGGCGCTGCGCTTCGAAGACGACCCGGCCAAGAAGCCGTCGGCGGCCGGCGCCTGGTTCGGCGCTCGCTATGCCGAAAAACCGGCGCTGTGGCGCGATGCCTCACCCTTGACCCATGCCGGCAAGGGCAGCCCGCCAGTGCTGTTCATCGTCAGCAGCGTGCCGCGTTTTTCAAGCGGACGCGAAGCGCTGGCCGCGCGCCTGGCCGCGCACGGCATCGCGAGCGACAGCGTGGCGCTGGCTGGGGCGCCGCATTCGTTCTGGCTGTTCGATCCGTGGCTGGCGCCGACGGTCGAGGCCATGAGCGGCTTCCTGGCGCGCACCATGGGGCCGATGGCCAGTGGCGCGCCCTAGGCAAACCAACCAGCCCATCATGGCCGTGCAGTACCGTACCGACGCGTTCGCCAGATGCGCGCAGTCTTGGCCCTCTCGACTCTCGAGTTCACGCAATCCAAGGAAAGCACACCATGACCTTCAATAACGCCGTTGTCTGGCTCGATCACACCAAAGCCCAGGTCATCCACTTCGACAAGGACGCGTCCGAGTCAGATCTGCTGAAAACCCATTCTTCCCATCCGCACCCGAAGCAGAACCATTCGGACTCGCACGCGAACGAAGACGACAACACGGCCTTCTATAACGATATCGCGCAGGCGCTGAAAGACGTCCAGCAGATCCTGATCGTCGGCCCGGCGCAGGAAAAGACCGCGTTCGTCAAATACCTGAACGACAAAGTCCCGGCAACGGCCGGCAACGTCAAGGCGGTCGAAACGGTCGACCACCCAAGCGCCGCCCAGTTGCTTGCTTATGGGCGCGAGCATTTCATCAGCACCGGCGGCATGAAGTAGTCAAGGCAACTGCGCCGCCGCCTGCATTGACTGGCGGCCGGCGCCGGCATGCGCGCGCACGTGGCCCGGCACCGCACCGGCCGGCAGTGGCGTGAAGCGATACGGCACGCTGAACGAGGGCGCTTGCCCGGCGCCGCAGCCTTTGAACGGGGCGCCATTGAGCAGCGAGCCAGTGTCGCTGTAGCTGCCCGCATCGGCGCCGCTGGCGAATGCCTTGACAGCGTCGACGCAACTGCGCGCACCGGCGACTTCGAACGCATTGGCATGCGAGACGATGCGCGCGCGTTTGGCCACCCCCACACTGTAGCCATGGCGGTAGGCCGGATGCTTGCGGTCGCCCACGTGGTAGTTGTTGTACAGGTGGACCTGGCCGAAGCGCACGCGCGGCGCGCGGCTGGCGATGTATTCGAACAGGTTGTTGCTGATCGTGATGCGCAGGTGGCCGGCATCGGCTTCGGCCTTGTCGCTGGCGCCGATCAGCATGTTCTTGGCATGCAGTGCAAAATGGTTGTACGAGACGGTGACGTAGTCGCTGGCGTCGCGGATGTCGAGCGCGCCGTCGTGGCACTGCTTGTGTTTGCCGTTTTCGAGCGGCAGCCGGTCGTCGGTGAACGGCGCATCGGTGAAGCTGTTGTGGTCGACCCAGACATGGTGCGAGCCGACAATGGCGATGGCGTCGAATTCGGCGTTCCAGTTGCCGTCGGCGCCATCGTCCGGATCCCAGCGCGGCGCGACGTCGCACGGATTGCGCAGCTTGAGGTTGCGGATGATCACCTGCGATACTTTCGACACCATCAGGTGAGCCTGGATCAGGCCGGCATCTGCGCCCAACCCGACCAGGGTGGTATTCGCGGGCAGGGTAACCCGCCCGCGCCTGGACTGGTCGGCATGGTCGACATAGGGCCGCCCTTCGCTCAGGTCGATGCTGCCGGCCACCTGCACGATGCGGCTGCCCTGGACCGATTTGCCCAGGGCAGCGCGCAGTTGGGCAGCGTCGGTGACGGTAAATACGTTAGCCGCCGGCGCATCGGCCCCGCCCCGGGTGCCGCCCGCCAGCGCCGCCCAGCCGTCCGGCGGGGCACTCTGGCGCGCCTGCTGCGGCGCGCCAGAGTGCGGCGGCGCCGTTGCAGCGCAGCCGCCCAGCGTTACGGCGCCGCACAGCGCCAGGTTGAACCAGACGGGCTTCATGACGCTGCCGCTGCCGTTCAGAACGTGTAATCGGCACGCACCGTGAACGCACGCCCGATCGGCTTGGCGATGTTCTGCGCGAACACCACGCGCGACGACAGGCGCTGGTTCGACAGCGGTGGATCGTGATCGAACAGGTTGTTCACGCCCAGGCCGACCTTGAACTTGGGCGAAAACTTGTAGCTCGTGGCCAGGTTGTAGACGCGGTAGGGCGCGATCACGTTGTAGAACGGCTGGCCCGGCTGCTGGGTCGGCAACGCGTTGGTGTCCTCATACGTCGACGAATACTGCTGCGTGAGCTGGGCGAACATCGGGCCGTAGGTCCAGTTCACGCGCGCCTGGTGCTTCCACTTGAAGATGTAGGTGTTGGCTGAAGTCGAGCCGGTGGACAGGGCGCCGATGCGGCCAACGCTGTCGACCCACGGGCTGGCGGCATCGTTCTGGCCTTCGTAGCGGTCGGTGTAGGTGCCGTCCATCGAGAAGCCGAAGCGGCCCCAGTTGGCGGTGGTGAGCCGGTAGTTGAGGCTGAGGTCGATGCCGCGCGTCTTGAGGCCGCCCATGTTCAGGCGCGTCTTGGTAATGTACTGCAGCGTGCCATCCGGGTTACGCACGAACAGGTCCTGGTAGCGCTCCAGGTTGTCGAAGATCGAGTCCTCGTTGATCTGGGCGATCGTCTTTTCCATGTCGATCTTCCAGAAGTCGATCGTGGCCACGAAGTCCTTGACCGGCTCGATCACGAAGCCGACCGTGTAGGTCTTCGACTTCTCCGGGTCGAGTTCGGGATTGGCGCCCACCAGCGTGGTCAGCCGGGTGTTGCAGACGCGCTCCGGGTCCAGCCCCAGGCCGGCGTAGCGCGGGTCGGTGGTGAGGGTGCCGGAGCCGGCCACGTTGGGGGTGGCGCTCGGGCACAGCAGCGGATCGTCCCAGCTCGAGGTCGATGGCGTCAGGGTGCGCGGGGTGCCGTACAACTCTGGCAGGGTGGGCGCACGGAAGCCGGTGCTGACCGTGCCGCGCACCATCAGCGCCTTGGTCGGCTGGTAGCGAAAACTCGCCTTCGGATTGAAGGTCGAGCCGAAGTCGCTGAAATGGTCGCCGCGCAGGGCGAAGTTCAGGTCGAGCGTCTTGGTCAGCGGCGCGTCGAGTTCGACGTACATGCCGGCCACCTTGCGCTGGCCGCTCGGGCTGTTGCCGGGGGTGCCAGAGACGCGCCACACCACTTCGTCGCCGATCATGGTGGCGCTCTCGGCGAAGGTTTCGCGGTGCCAGTCGCCGCCGACGGCGATGCCGAGCGCGCCACCCGGCAAGCTCATCAGCTCGCGACTGAGGTTGAAGTCGGCGCCGTAGTAGCGCACGTCGGCGACGCGGAAGTTCTGGCCGTCGGCAGAGGCGCTCGCCAGGTACTCGCGGCCGGCCTCGTTCTGGGCGCCGAACGGGTTCAGGATGCCGTTGGCCACGCCGGCATACACGGCCGGGGTGCGGAAGAAGTTTTCCTTGAAGCCGCTCTCGCGGTGGCTGTAGCCGTAGGAGGCGCCGACGCGATAGTCCCAGCCCTTGAAATCGCCTTCATCGGCGACCACGAAACGGTGGTTGGTCTGGACGTCGTGCAGCTTGACGGCGCCGATTTCGTCCAGGCTCCAGGTCAGCGCCAGGTCTTCGCCATTCAGGCCGGCCACCGCCGGCACGCCGCCGCTGCCGCCCGGGTACCACGGGCTGGCGCGGGTGATCATCAAGGGCCGGCGCGAAGCCGTCAGGCGATCGTAGTCGGTGTTGGCGCCGAACGGCTGCGGGCCGCTGATGGCGTCGATGTATGAACGCGACAGGTTCAGTTCAACGCTCAGGAGCTTGCCGTCGCCGTGCGCCAGCGAGCCGCGCGTGAACAGGGTCATTTGCTGGTTTTCGGGCAGCAGCTCGGGGTAGATCGATGGATCGGTGATGCAGGTGCGGGCGCCGTTGGCAACGGTGCGGGTCGATGGCACCGTGGTCTGGGCCAGGCCGGGCGCGACGCAACCGGCCGCGAAATACGGGTTGCCGGTAACGTTGGTGGGGCGGCCGTTGCGGTAGATATTGAAGTTGGCGGGCGAGGCCGAGCCGCCCGAGGTGTTGGCGCTGAACGGCGTGCCGCCCAGCGCGGCCAGCTTGTCGGGGTCCCAGATGCCGGGCCGGTCGCGCTGCAGCAGCGAATCGCGGCGCTGGGCGCTGAACGCGCTGTAGACGTTCCAGCCGTCGGTGGCCAGGTCGCCTTTGCCGGCCACGATCGTTACGCGCTTCTGGGCGCCGCCGCCCGACTTTTCGGGCTGCACGGTGCTCGCGTGCAGGGTCACGTCGTTGACGGTTTTTTTGGTGATGAAGTTGACCACGCCGGCAATGGCGTCGGTGCCGTACAGGGCCGAGGCGCCGTCGCGCAGCACTTCGACGCGCTCGATGGCGGCCATCGGGATCACGTCGACGTTGACCGAGCTGGCGCCCAGTGCTTCGTTGGCCAGGCGGCGGCCATTGAGCAGCACCAGCGTGCGGTTGGTGTTCAGGCCGCGCATATTGATCATGGTGCCGCCGCCACCGCCGCCGACCGGCTCGTTGGTGGTGGCCACCGTCAGGGCCACGGCCACCTCGGACATCGTGGTCAGGCCCTGGTTGGTGAGTTCTTCTGCCTTGTAGGTGGTCAGGGGCAAGGCGTTTTCGGTCGCCAGGCGCTTGATCGAAGAGCCGGTCACTTCGACGCGCTGGGGCGCGGCGTCTTGCGTGCTCAGATTCTGGGCCGTGGCGCCGTGCGCCAGCAGCATGGTTGCCACCGCGATGGCCGAACGAAGCAGGCGCGGCCGTGGGGTGGGCTGGTAACTGGTCATTGCATGTCTCCTGAGTCTGATCGTCAGATGCGTCCGAATGTGTCTCCAGATCGCGTATTTTGCCTGCCGGCACGATGCAATCGACGGCGGCAAAGGGGCCATCGCACGATTGGTATGGAAACAATTGTAAACTGGCCCAACCAGTTAAGCAATCTGGACGAGCCAGATTATTTTGGTCTATCCAGACTGTGGCATGTTGGGTACGCTGCGGGCAGCATCGACCGCTGCGCCAGGGGCCTGGCAATCGTGCCAGTGAGAGGTGGCGCGCTGCGAACGCAGCGCGTGTTGCGAGTGAACCCGAGGCGCGGGCTGCGTGAGCCGCTGCGGATCAGCCGCGCGAGAAGGTGCGCGTGACGCGGTCGAGGTGGGCGCGCATCGCCTGGCGCGCGCCGGCGACGTCGTGCGAGGCGATGGCGGCGAAGATATTGCGATGGTCGAGCAGCGTCTGCTGGCGCAGCTCTTCGGTCTGGAAGTGCTCCTTGAGCTTGTGCCAGAGCGAGCCGCGCTGGCTCCACAGGTATTCGATCACGCCGACCATGGCGCTGTTGCCGGTGGCGCGCGCAATCGCCAGGTGGAAGTTGCGGTCGGCCTGTTCGTTGCCGCTGCGGTCTTCGTGGTGCTGTTCCATTTCTTCGACCGCGCGCAGGATGGCGTCGATCGCCGAATCGTTGGCGTGCTTGGCGGCCAGCGCCGCCACCTCGACTTCGATCAGGCGCCGCGCCGCCAGCACTTCGAACGGACCCGGACCGGCGGTCGGCACCACCGCCTGCGGCACGATCTGCTCGCTGACATACACGCCCGAGCCGCCGCGCACTTCGACCTTGCCGCTCAGTTCGAGCGCGATCAGGGCTTCGCGCAGCGAGGTGCGGCTCACGCCAAGCTTGGCCGCCAGCTCGCGCTCGGCCGGCAAGCGCTCGCCGGCGCCGATGTCTTCGGCGCGGATCAGCTCTTCGATCCTGGCCGAGACCACCCGGTACAGTCGCGGCTCGGCAATGGCTGGTTCGCTTGTTTCGTTGCGCGCTGCTGGTTTTTTCATTGCTGGGTTCGTCCTGGAGGCTCGGCCGTCGAGGCCGAAGTAGCGAATCTTAGTTTGCCGCGGATAATGTTGCAAGTAGCCTAAGTAAATAGTTGGGGCGCACGGTGCGGCAACTCACGGTTGCGGGTTCCAGCCGCGCCCGGCAAAGATCGCGGCGCGGTTCGATAGTTGCGCCGCCTGGGCAGCGTCGAGCTGCATCCCGCCGTAGTTGCGCGGCGCGCCGTCCGGCCCGCGGTTGCCGTATTCGCGCCAGCCGCCTTGCAGCGGATTGGGCGGCGGTTGGCGCAGCCAGCCGTCGTGCGCGATGTGCGGGCCGACCGTGCAGTCGATGAAGGCGACGTTGTCCCAGGTATTGATCGTGCCCGGCGAACGCGCCAGGTAGGCGCTGCCGTCCGGCGCCAGGTTGCCGGCCGGACCTGCGCCGCGCGTCAGGCGTGAGCGCAAGAAGATGAACCCCGGCTGGTCGGCGCCGACCGTGCGCGCCTGCACGATGTAGCCGCCGCTCTCGGGCCGCGCACTGTCGCCGACCGTGCGGATTTCACTGTCCTCGAACAGCGCCGCGCGGTTGTTGCCCCAGATGAAGTCGACGTTGCCTTCGATAAGCGATTGATGGAACCACGCGTAGCCGGTCAGTTGCAGCGTGTCCTGCTCACTCAGGAAGTGGGCGTTGCGTACCGCCAGGCGGCCGTCAAGGCTGCTGAAAAACAGCGTCTCGGCCTGTGGCGAATGGCCGTCGCTGCGCAGCGTGCTGTTGTGCAGCGCGATATCGCGGATCTCGAGCAGGTCGCTGTCCTGCGCCAGGAACAGCGCGCGGCCCCCCAGCAGGCCCGGCGCGCCCGGGTCCTGGCCGGTGCCGGAGCCTGGGTTGATGGTATCGCTGTTGGCGGCGCGGATAATGGTGGCTTCGCGGCTGGCCCCGCGCAGGGTGAGGTTGTCCTTGTCGCGCAGGTACAGCAGTTCGGGATACACGCCGTCGCGCACGTTGACCGTCAATGGCGCCGCACGCGGCAGCGACATGGCGTAGTCGAGCGCGCCCTGCACGGTGCGAAAGTGGGTGCGGCCTTCGGCGCCGACGGTGATGCTGTCGCCCACCGGGCGCTGGGCCGTGGTGCGGAAAGTCCAGCGCGCGCCGGCAAAGGGCGCGCCGCGCACCAGCGCCGCTTCGGCGTGCGCCTCGTAGTCGGTGTCGTAGTCGAGCGCCTGCGGCAGGCGCGCATACAGCGCGCCGTCGACGATGCGCAGCTGGTGCTGGCGCACCAGGCGCTGGCGCGGGGCAGGGCCGATCGCGCTGACGGCTTCGCCGGGACGCAGCACGGCCACCAATTGGCGGTCGCGCTTGCGCCAGATGCGCACGCTCGCTTGCGGGTTCAGGCTGGCGCCTTGCGGCAGCGCCAGGCGTAGCGGGGTGTCGGGCGGCACGCCGCGCGCGCCGGCCTGGGGCTGTATGGCGCCGCCATGCGCGTTGGCAGCTGGCGCGACAAAGGCCGCGCCGACGCTGACGGCGAACCGGGACTGCGCCCACGGATCGCTTCTGCTGCGCACCGTGACCAGCGTGCGGCCGAGCGCCAGCGGCGTGACGCGCAGCGCGCCGTCGGTTACCTCGACGCTGGCGATGCGGGCATCGTCGCTGGCGGCCTCGAATTCGGTGTCGGCGCCGATGCGCACCAGCTGCGGCAAGTCGCCCGCCTGCAGTGCCAGGCTGCCCTCGCCAAGCTGCGCGGTTACGCGCAGCGGCGCCGATCCGGCCGGCTTGGTGCGCAGGTCGAGCAGGCGGTGCGCGCCGGCATCCCAGTCGAGTGCTTGCGTGGCTGGCATCGGCGCGGCCAGCGCCGTGGTGACGCGTTCGCCGTCGAGCAGCACCGCCAACTGGCCGGCGCCGACGTCGGCGGCCAGGCCGAGCGCCAGCGGGGCGCTGGAGGGCACGGTGCGCCGGCGCACCTGTTTGAGGCGCTTGAGCGCGCCGGCGCGCGCTTCCAGCAATTCGATTTGCAGCGTCTGGCCGCCGTCAAGCAGTTGCACGCTCGCGCCTTGCCAGTCGCCATTTGCCGCGCGCCGTGCGCGCAGCACGAACGGCGCTCCTGGCGCGGGAATGATGCGCGCCTCGGTCACGGCGCCGGCGCTGTCGACGCTAGCGCGCGGGCCGGCGTTGGCGCGCACATGCTGCGCGCTCAGTGCTGCTGGCAGTGCCGTGTAGGCATACGGAACGCGCCAGCCGACGTCGCCGCCGAACGGGCACCCGGCCAGTGCTGCGCCGTTGAGCAGCGAACCGCTGTCGGTGAAGATGCCGGGACTCGCTGCGGGGTCGCGCACCAGCTGGCGGCACTCGGTGGCGCCGTCGATCTCGAACGCATTCGCGCTCGAGATGACGCGCGCCTGGTGCGCCACGCCGACGCTGTAGCCGTGGCGGTAGACGGCGCGCCTGCGTTCGCCCACATACAGGTTGTTGAGCAAATGCACCTGGCCATAGCGCACCCGCGGCGCGCGTTCGGCCACGTGCTCGAACAGGTTGCCCTTGAGCGTGACGCGCAGGCGCCCGGCATCGGCGCTGGCGCCGTCGCCGGCGCCGATCAGCATCGTCTTTTCGTGCTCCGAAAAACGGTTATGGCTCACCCCGATCAAATCCGCGCCCTGCGTGATGTCGAGCGCGCCGTCGTGACATTGCTGGTGCTTGCCGTTCTCGAGCGGCGCCAGGTCGTCGGTCTGCGGCGCGTCGGTAAAGCTGTTGTGGTCGATCCAGACATGGTGCGAGTCGCGCACGGTGATGCCGTCGAATTCCGAATTCCAGTTGCCGGCCGCGCCGTCACGCGGGTCCCAGCGGGGGGCGACATCGCAGGGATTGCGGATCGCCAGGTTGCGCACGATGACCTGCTGCACGCCGCTGATGAAGAGACTGGCGTTGACGAAGCCGGCGCCCGGGGCCACGCCGATCAGGGTGGTATGCGAGGGAATGTGCACGCCGCCGCGGCGGGCCTGGTCGGCGCTGTCGGTGAATGGGCGGCCTTCGCTCATATCGATGGTGCTTGCGACGCGCACGATGCGCGCCGGCGCCGCGACATCCAGCGCCGCGATCAGCTGCGCGCGGTTGCTGACGGTGAACACGTGCGCGGGGCTGGCGAGGGCGCCGCCGCGGGTGCCGCCTTCTTGCGCGGCCCAGCTGTCGGGCGGCGCGTGCTGGCGCTCGGCGATGCCGGCCGGCCCGGTAGCGGAAATCGCGCCGGAAGTCGCCAGCGCCAGTGCCAGTGCTGCCGCCGCGGCGCTCATTGCGCACCCTGCGCGACAGCGCCCAGGGCAGGTGCGGGCTTGGGCTTGGGCTGCATGGCCGGCGCCAGTGCCGGCACCTGGCGCAGCAATTCGCGCGCCACGATGTTCGAGAACAGCTTCGCGCCCTGCGGCCCCACATGGGTGTGGTCGAAGTTGGCGCCGCTGCGCGCCAGCTTGTTGGCCTGATCCGGCCCCATCGACTGGACTGCGGCCAGCGACAGCTTGTTCAGGTCGACCAGCGTCGTGCCGGTGTCCCGGGCGATGCTGCGCACCGTGGCCGCCCATGGCGCCAGGTCGTCCTGCACATAGCCGTTCCTGAAACTGCGGCGGGTGAGCGGCGTCACCAGCACCGGCACCGCACCGAGCGCGCGGGTCTGTGCGACGTAGCGACGCATATTGGCCGGGAATTCGGTCACGTAATCGGTGGAGCGTCCCGGTTTGCCTGGCTGGTCGTTGTGGCCGAACTGAATCACGACGTAGGTGCGGCGAAACGACGCGCCATCGCGCAGCAAGCCGGTGACCTCGTCCCAGCGTCCCTCGGCCCGGAAGCTGCCCGAACTGCGTCCGCCGCGCGCCAGGTTGATGCAGGCCGTATCAAGGGTAAAACGTTCGCACAGCGCATCGCCGTAACCGGTGCTGCTGGCCATGGTCGAATCGCCGACCAGGATGATGCGGTCGTGCGCCGGCGCCGACCAGGCCGGGCCGGACAAAAGCAATAGCAGCAAGGGAAGAGGGCGGGTGCGCGGCATGCTGGATGTCTCCGGATATTCTTATGATGCTTGATTCTAATTTGGTCGGGCCAATTGATCAAGGCGGCTGTACCGCGGGCAGCGGGTGATGGTGACTGAGATAAGATGTCTGACAACTAGTCATCTCTTTTTATGCGATGGCGTATAATCTCGTCAATTCCCTCCCTTCCGAGTCTCGCCATGAACCTTCCGCAACGCAAGCACCGCAGCCTGGCCCATGGCGTGATCGAGCAGATCAGCAGCGTGATCCGCCAGGGGCTGCTCAAGCCGGGCGAGAAGCTGCCCACCGAGTCGTCCCTGATGAGCCAGCACGGCGTCAGCCGCACCGTGGTGCGCGAGGCGATTTCGCACCTGCAGGCGTCCGGCCTGGTGCAGACCCGGCATGGCATCGGCACCTTTGTGCTGGAGCGTCAGCAAGCTGGCCTCGGCATTGAGGCGGAGAATATATTGACCTTGCGCGACGTGCTGGCGATCCTCGAATTGCGCATCGGCGTCGAGACCGAAACCGCCGGCCTGGCAGCCGCCCGGCGCAGCGAGGAGCAGGTGCAGGAGCTGGCCGCCGCGCTGCGCGAGATGCAGCAGGCAATGGCCGAAGGCAGGTCGGCGGTGGAGGCCGACAAGCGCTTCCACCTGCTGATCGCGCAGGCCACTGGCAACCGCTATTTCGTCGACATCCTCGAGCAGCTGGGCAACGCGATCATCCCGCGCGCGCGCCTGAACACGCCGGTACTCGAGCAGGACAAACCGGCCGATTTCCTCGAGCGCGTCAGCCGCGAGCATGACGATATCTACCGCGCCATCGAGCGCCGCGACGCAGAAGCGGCGCGCGCCGCGATGCGCACCCATCTGTCGAACAGCCGCGAACGGCTGGTGCAGGCGCAACGCCGCCTGGAAGGCATGCTCAATTAAAAACTTCATTTTTTTGCTTGCGAGCGCCCGAGTTCAGTTGTACGATGACTTACAACCTGACGCGGTGAAATACTTCGCCGATGTCGGTCCAGTCCAACAACGAGACCACCGGAGACCACGCAATGCAACCCAATGAACTCAAGCAAGTCCTGTCGCACGGCCTGCTGTCCTTCCCGATTACCGACTTCGATGCGCAGGGCGAGTTCGACCCGAAAAGCTACGCTGCCCGCCTTGAATGGCTGGCCCCGTTTGGCGCGACCGCGCTGTTCGCCGCCGGCGGCACCGGCGAATACTTCTCGCTCCACGGCGAAGAATACGGCCACATCATCAAGACTGCGGTCGACACCTGCGCCGGCGTGGTACCGATCCTGGCCGGTTGCGGCGGCCCGACCCGCACCGCGATCGCCCATGCCCAGGAAGCCGAGCGCCAGGGCGCCAAGGGCTTGCTGCTGCTGCCGCATTACCTGACCGAAGCCGGCCAGGACGGCCTGGTGGCCCACGTCGAGGCGGTGTGCCGCTCGGTCAAGATCGGCGTGGTGGTCTACAACCGCGCCGCCTGCCGCTTGACCCCGGATTCGCTGGCCAAACTGGCCGACCGCTGCCCGAACCTGATCGGCTTCAAGGACGGCATCGGCGACATCGAACTGATGGTCTCGATCTGGCGCCGCATGGGCGACCGCTTCAGCTACCTGGGCGGCCTGCCGACGGCAGAAATCTACGCCGGCGCCTACAAGGCGCTGGGCACGCCGGTGTATTCGTCGGCCGTGTTCAACTTCGTGCCGCAACTGGCGATGGACTTCTATCACGCCACCGCCGCTGGCGACACCGCCACCACCAACCGCCTGATCGACGAGTTCTTCCTGCCCTACCTCGAAATCCGCAACCGCAAGGCCGGCTACGCAGTGAGTATCGTCAAGGCCGGGGCGCGTCTGGTCGGCCACAGCGCCGGTCCGGTACGCCCGCCCCTGACCGACCTCACCGCCGAAGAAGACGCGATGCTGCTGGCGCTGATCCAGAAGCAGGGAGCGGCCTGAGCATGAGCATCCTCGGTGAAATGATCATCGGCGCGCGCTGCGTGCGCGGCGCCGGCGGGGAAGCCTTCGGCTTCAATCCGGCCACCGGCGCCGACCTGCAGCCGGCCTTCGGCCAGGCCACGAGCGCCGAGGTCGAACAAGCCTGCGCGCTGGCCGCGCAGGCGTTCGACCCGTACCGCGCGCTGCCGCTCGAAGAGCGCGCCCGCTTTCTGGAAGCGGTGGCCGAGCAAATCCTGGCCATCGGCCCTGAACTGATCGAACGCGCCGGTCTCGAGTCGGGCCTGCCGCAGGCACGCCTCGAGGGCGAGCGGATGCGCACCGTCAACCAGCTGCGCCTGTTCGCGGGCGTGGTACGCGCCGGGAACTTCCTCGACGCGACGGTCGACAGCGCGCTGCCGGACCGCGCGCCGCCACGCCCCGACCTGCGCCTGCAAAAGATCGGCCTGGGCCCGGTGGCGGTATTCGGCGCCAGTAACTTCCCGCTCGCGTTCTCGGTCGCCGGCGGCGACACCGCATCGGCGCTGGCCGCCGGTTGCCCGGTGGTGGTGAAAGCCCACGGCGCCCATCCCGGCACGTCGGAGCTGGTCGGGCGCGCGGTGCAGCGCGCGGTCAAGGAGTGCGGCCTGCCCGAAGGCGTGTTCTCGATGCTGTTCGGCGACGGCCGCACGGTCGGCCAGCAACTGGTGTCGCACCCGGCGATCAAGGCAGTTGGCTTCACCGGCTCGCGCCAGGGTGGCCTGGCGCTGGTGCGCGCCGCCGCCGCGCGCGCCGAACCGATTCCGGTGTACGCCGAAATGAGCAGCGTCAATCCGGTGTTCTTGCTGGCCGGCGCCCTGCACGACGGCGGCGCCGCGCTGGCGCAGGGCTTCGTCGATTCGCTCACGCTGGGCGTCGGCCAGTTCTGCACCAACCCGGGCCTGGTGTTCGCGCTGGCCGGGCCTGAACTGGACGCGTTTGTCTCGGCCGCCGCCGACGCCTTGCAAGGCAAGGGCGCCGGCACCATGCTCAGCGCCGGCATCCACCAGGCCTACAACAGCGGCGTCGCCAAGCTCGATGGCGTCGACGGCCTGCACCTGGTCGCGCGTGGCAGCGAGCAGGGCAATGGCTGCGCGGCGCAGGCGGCGCTGTATGTGTGCGACGCCGAATCGTACCTGGGCAACCCGGCGCTCGAAGACGAGGTGTTCGGCCCGTGCGCGGTGCTGGTGCGCTTTGCCAATGCGGCGCAGATGCTCGGCGCCGCCGAAGCGCTGCATGGCCAGCTGACGGTGACGGTGCACGCACGCGAAGCCGACCACGCGCTGGCGGCGTCGCTCCTGCCGATCCTGGAACGCAAGGCGGGCAGGGTGCTGTTCAATGGTTTTCCGACCGGGGTCGAAGTGTCGCAC
>Ga0265797_10001886_pt1 | contig 36367 bp, 21 predicted proteins | sample P2T30metagenome_FD_192433 | JGI IMG/M metagenome (GOLD analysis project Ga0265797, IMG submission 192433) | Plant litter microbial communities from East Loma Ridge, Irvine, California - P2 T30 | ecosystem: Environmental > Terrestrial > Plant litter > Unclassified | place: USA: California...
GTATTTGCTTTGTGCGCTTCGGCTACGTCAGTGCAGATTTGTCTAGTTAGATCATTCGTGGCAAGCCGGGCCGAAGTGAACCAGTGTGATTTTTTGCTTGGACCAAAACTCGAATGTCGAGCACCATCTGATCTTGAAGCAGTACAAGACTATGCAGTATTGAGTGCTTTTTTGTCCAAGACTTTGATGCCTTTCCAAATCATGCCCAGCCTCATTCCATCTTCATTGAACCTTTTTAAGACCAGTGGCCAGCTCGCCAGGTACGAGGGCTGAGGGGCATGTCCATCAGCAAGCCCCAGAATGTGGAATGCATGGAGCTAAGCCACATTCCGATAGCAACGGTCGACTTTTAGCTTCAGCTATTCTAAGAATTGTTTGAGAGAACCTGACTTTCAGCGTGGGCATATGGAAACAATTTGTATGTTGGTAAAGACTTTGAAACAAACATGTTACTACCCTACCACCACGGAATGGTCGTGTCGAGACATGGGTGTTGGAGCCCAACCCTCAGCTCCAACAAACAATCCGTTTGACTATTACTTTTCAAATGTTAGGGCAGCCCAAGACTCGCACATTCATCGCACACATTTGCGCGTCCTGTGAATCCATCCAGGTACGAATTGTGGAGACGAAGGCGGTTCTGCTGCAGGTTCTCCAGGGTAAGCACAGCCCGCCCGTGCCTTCCACATCAACCTCAACCTCGCAGGTCAGCCAAACCTTCCAGCGCAACTGAAACTCGCTCAGGCACGACAATTGACTTTCGCTGTTCTCGCTGTCCTGCTCCAACCTTCGCGACCGCAGTGCATCCGCCCAAGTAACAAAGCAAGCGGTGGAGAGAGTAGCGCCGCAAGCTGACGTACACCTCCGCATCTGCCCGCCTCACGACACGGTAGTAAGTAAGAAACCAGAGAGGCTCAAATCGCTGTATGAGTGCCAGGAGCGGCTGCATCGCGTGGAGATAGCGCTCGCGAGCATACCTGGCCGCCATGACCGGCAGGCAAGGCCACAGCGACAACCTCATAGACTTCGACGAGCCGAACCAGCCCGCATACTCCTCCGGCTCGCGGCCGCCCGTCCACGACCATGAGCTGCTCGACCGCTACGACATAGACAGCTCCGATGCTGCGCCTCCAGGGCGGCCCTCGGTCTCGTACGATGAGTTCGTGGGAGCAAGCAGGCCACCCGCGGACCTGCCTGGCGGGCCGGGCTATCTGCAGGCCGGGAACAGGGCATACTCGCAGACGTCAGATCTGAACAACTACCAGAGATACTCGGACGCAGACATACCCGCCGAGGACGACCATTCGGTGCAGGGCTACTATGCCGCTGGGGGCGCATTCGAGGCAGGGTCGCCCGGGGCGCCGCACGGCGTGTCTACGAAGGCGCACAACCGGAACAGCATTCTGGGCCTTGGGGGCGGTCTCACCGGCCGAGTGAAGAACATGTTTGGGCGGGGTGCAGACTACTCAGAGATGGATCTGCCCTTGACTGAGCATGCTGCACAACCGGGCCAACCAGCCGCAGGCGCATACGGCGACAGCGACTCGACAAAGACGAAGAAGAGCGCCGGAACCTTCAAGTTTGGCTTGGGACGGGGAGCGCCAGATCCATCGACACTTGGCCCGCGCATGATCCATCTCAACAACCCGCCCGCAAACTCGTCGAACAAGTACGTGGACAACCACATCTCGACGTCCAAGTACAACCTCATCACGTTCCTCCCCAAGTTTCTATACGAGCAGTTCTCCAAATACGCCAATCTCTTCTTTTTGTTCACAGCCGTTTTGCAGCAGATACCCGGCATTTCGCCAACCTCGCGATATACCACCATCGTCCCATTGGCCATTGTTTTGTTAGTGTCGGCCATCAAGGAGTACATTGAAGATTACAGGCGCAAGCAGTCGGACGCGCAACTGAACAACGCTAAAGCGCAGGTGTTGAAGGGTTCGAGCTTCACCGACACAAAATGGATCAACGTCGCAGTTGGAGACATCGTTCGAGTTCAGTCCGAGATGCCGTTTCCTGCGGATCTGGTCCTCGTAGCATCATCTGAACCCGAAGGTCTCTGTTACATTGAGACTGCGAATCTGGATGGAGAGACGAACCTCAAGATCAAACAGGCCATCCCTGAGACGGCCGATTATGTCAGTCCGGCAGAGCTGGCTCGCCTGGGCGGCAAGATACGGTCCGAGCAGCCAAACAGCAGCCTGTATACCTACGAAGCAACATTGACGATTGCGGCTGGTGGAGGAGAGAAAGAATTGCCCTTGGCACCGGATCAGCTCCTCCTGCGTGGCGCTACGCTCCGTAATACTCCTTGGATTCACGGTGTCGTTGTTTTCACTGGCCACGAGACCAAGCTGATGCGAAACGCCACTGCTACGCCCATCAAGACGACCGCAGTCGAACGCATGGTCAACAAGCAGATTCTAATGCTCGTCATCATCCTCATCTGTCTCAGCATCATCAGCTCAATTGGAGACGTCATTGTGCGAATCAGAGCCGGCCACAGCTTAGATTACCTCCTGCTTGATGACTTCAATGGCGCAAAACAGTTTTTCTCCGATCTGCTCACGTATTGGGTCCTGTATTCCAATCTGGTGCCCATCTCGCTTTTCGTCACCATCGAGATCGTCAAATATTACACCGGCACACTGATCGACTCTGACCTAGACATATACTACGAGCCAACAGACACACCAGCGAATTGTCGTACATCGTCACTTGTGGAAGAGCTTGGTCAGATTGAATACATTTTCTCGGACAAGACCGGCACCCTGACATGCAATATGATGGAGTTCAAACAGGCTTCGATTGCAGGCATTCAGTATGCGGATGAAATTCCAGAAGATCGGAGAGCTACGATGGAGGAAGGGGTTGAAGTGGGCATCCACGACTTCAAGCAGCTGGAGCAGAACCGCAAGAACCACAATTCCCGCGACATTATCAACCATTTCCTGACGCTGCTATCAACGTGCCACACTGTCATCCCTGAAAGAGGAGGCGAAAAAGGGGTTATCAAGTACCAGGCTGCTTCTCCTGACGAAGGCGCACTTGTTGAAGGAGCTGTGACGTTGGGCTACAAGTTCACTGCGAGAAAACCGCGAGCAGTCATCATGGAAGCAGATGGTCGATCGCAAGAGTTTGAGCTGCTGGCCGTTTGCGAGTTCAACTCGACTAGAAAGCGCATGTCCACCATTTTCCGCACGCCCGAGGGCAAAATCGTCTGTTACTGCAAGGGTGCGGACACGGTCATCTTGGAGCGACTTGCAAAGGACAGCAATCCTTACGTCGAGACGACTTTGGCGCATCTCGAGGAGTATGCGGCCGATGGACTACGCACTCTTTGTCTCGCCATGCGTGAGATTCCTGAGAACGAATTTCAAGAATGGTGGCACATCTTCAACACTGCGCAGACAACTGTCAGCGGCAATCGTGCCGAAGAGCTGGACAAGGCTGCCGAGCTCATTGAGCATGATCTGACGCTGCTCGGAGCGACTGCAATCGAAGACAAGTTGCAGGACGGCGTGCCGGACACAATCGCCACACTACAATCTGCTGGCATCAAGATCTGGGTCTTGACTGGTGACCGGCAAGAAACGGCCATCAACATCGGCATGAGCTGCAAGCTGATTAGTGAGGACATGTCACTCCTCATCATCAACGAAGAAACCAAAGACGCAACGCGCGACAACATTCGCAAAAAGGCCCAAGCCATCGCGTCCCAGTCCACGGGTGCTCAGCATGAAATGGACGTCCTCGCCCTCGTCATCGACGGAAAGTCGCTCACCTACGCGCTCGAGCGTGACCTAGAGAAAGAGTTCCTCGACCTTGCCGTAAAGTGCAAAGCCGTCATATGCTGCCGCGTCTCTCCCCTCCAAAAAGCACTCGTCGTCAAGCTCGTGAAGCGGCACCTCAAAGCCATACTACTCGCCATTGGCGATGGCGCAAACGACGTCTCCATGATCCAAGCCGCGCACGTGGGCGTTGGCATCTCCGGCGTCGAAGGCCTACAAGCCGCACGCTCAGCAGACATCGCAATTGGCCAGTTCCGCTACCTGCGCAAGTTGCTGCTTGTACACGGCGCGTGGAGCTACCAGCGCGTCAGCAAGGTGATTCTGTACTCGTTCTACAAGAACATCGCGATGTTCATGACGCAGTTCTGGTACTCGTTCCAGAACGGCTTTTCGGGGCAGATTATATACGAGTCGTGGACACTTACCTTTTACAACGTCTTCTTTACTGCTGCGCCGCCATTCGTCATTGGCATCTTCGACCAGTTTGTGAGTGCGCGCTTGCTCGATCGGTATCCGCAGCTCTACCGCCTCAGCCAATCTGGGGTATTCTTCCGCATGCACAGTTTCTGGTCGTGGGTCGCAAACGGCTTTTACCACTCCCTGATTCTGTACTTTGGCAGCCAGGCCATCATACTGTGGGACTGGCCTCAATGGGACGGACGCAATGCGGGCCACTGGGTCTGGGGCACCGCATCGTACACGGCCAATCTGGCGACCGTGCTCCTGAAAGCCAGCCTTATCACCAACATCTGGACAAAGTACACGTTCCTGGCTATACCGGGGAGTATGCTGCTGTGGTTCATTCTGATGCCCATTTACGCGACCGTCGCGCCCATGACGAATATTTCGAACGAGTACATTGGCGTTATTCAGCGGCTTTTTCCGGATCCGAGGTTCTGGGCGATTGTGCTGGTGCTGCCGCCACTCTGTCTCGTGAGGGACTTTGCGTGGAAGTATGCGAAGCGCATGTACTTTCCGCAGGCGTATCATCATGTACAGGAGATTCAGAAGTATAATATTCAGGATTATAGACCGAGGTATGTTGAGTTCTTGGTGTAAGTGCAAGGGGCTTCGCTAACGAAGGGATAGGATGGAGCAATTCCAGAAGGCGATTCGCAAAGTAAGACAGGTACAGCGCATGCGCAAGCAGCGTGGTTATGCGTTTAGTCAGACGGACGAGAGTCAGGCGAGGGTGTTGCAGGCATATGATACGACTGTTGCGCGTGGAAGGTATGGAGAGCTGGAGAGTAGTCGTAAGTAGATGTGTTTGAATGCGCAATGTCCGGGTTTTGGTATTCAGCGAGCCGCAACGAGACAGGAAAGTCTTTGCATCAGTGGGGCGTCTACATGAGCGCCAGTCGTAGTATTGGTAGTATTTTATACGTGATCCACATGGATGGACACTTTCAATCACCACTTCCCGCCTTTGCCCTTCTTCTTCCCCTTTCCTTGATCCGGCTTGACCTTCTTCTCCTGCAGCGGCGTCGAGCCCTTCTCCTCGGCCACAACACCGCCCTGCGTGAGGCCCTCCATCTTCTTCTTGCCCTTACGGCCCTTGGGCCTGTAGTAGCTGCGGTCGCGCATGGGCAGCCATCGCTCTGGGTCCATCTTCTTGCCCTCGACGTACTCCTTTGGCATGCGCGCTTTGCGTAACCGCTTGGTCCTGGAGTTTATTGCTTTTGTGGGCGCAACGCTACGCTTGCGTGCTTCGGCTGCGATGTCGGTGGTGGACAGTTTGCCGACGGGTACGCCGGCTTTCTCGAGTGCTGCTGCGTCTACATCTGCAATGAGGCGTGATGCTTCGGGCAGGTAGGAGAGGAGGTCGTCGGGGATGGAAGATGGGTCGGTGATGCTATATGCAGCTACTAGTCCAGCGATCGCTGCCCTGTCTTCCTTGTCCTGGTCGTACAGGCTCTTGAAGATGTCGCCCGCGACTTTGACGTTCTCGGGATTGTGCGTGTCGAGCAGGGCGGTGCCGGCGGCGACCATGAGGGCTTTGGAGGGCGCTTCCGTTTTCGACTTGTGTGGCTTCCGCCAGTATTCGGCTGCTTTTGCTAGCTCGGACTTTGCGGCGCCTGGGCGTCCTTGTTGTGCGTACAGGGACACGAGGGATGCGACGAGACCTGGGGCGAAGCGCACGTCCAGGTCGGATGCTGAGCCGCTCTGCTCGAGGCGTTTGTAAAAGGATTCGAGGAGGTGGGTTGCGGCGGCGTAGTTGTTGGTGATTATGTAGAGGTGGGCGATGGTGAGTATCAGGCCCACGTCGTTTGGCCGCTTCTCCAGGAGAGGCACTATTTCCTTGAGAGCAGCCTTCTCGGTCTCGGCATTGCGTGCGCTGGCAGCCGCATTCAGCACAGCGGCCATGTTCACGGCAGGAGCCAACGAGGGCGTGCCTGCAGCATTGATGACCTTTGCGGTGGACGAGGCCACGCCAGCGACCTTCTGCGATTGCAGCGAGATGACATAGTCGTCCTGCAGCAGGATGTTGGACTGGAAGGAGAAGTGCTGGTCGGTTACAGGCGGCTTCGGCGACGAGTGGAACAGGCGGTGGGAGCGGTACGGGTTCGAGTGGGCCTTGGAGGCGGCGATGGCGTTGACCTGGGCGATGTAGCGGGTGGAGAGCTCCTTGATGCTGCCGCTGTTAGCGACACGTGACGCAATATCAGTGCGGGTCTTACTCAGCAAAGGAGATAGAGGCGGCCAGCTCGTGTGCCTGGTCCGTCTTGCCCAACTGGGTGAGGACGTAGACGTGCTGCACGGTGATGGGCAGCAGCTCGGCCTGCTTCTCCGCATCGCTCAGGTCGGAGAGGGCGTTGCACAGGTCCCTGGCCCTCTTGAGGCAGACGTCGCCCTGGGCCAGCTCGCCGCGCGCAATGCACCCGCAGGCGGCATTGAAGGCCGTCTCGAAGACGTCGAGGTCCTCGCGCGTGGGCTTCTTCTTCTGCGCGAGCTCGCCCTGGCCGGTCCATTCCAGCTGCGAGTCGACGGCGCCCGAGTTGATGCGGATGTCGTACTCCTCGTCCTCGACAGGGCTGCTGGCCAGCTCCCTGTACACTTTAGCGGCCTGGGCAAAGTTCTCGGAGCGGTATGCCTGCGCGAGGTGTGAGCGTGAGCTGTCAAGTGTCGGCCGCGCCGCCTCATGCCACGCCTGCAGTACGTACGGCCTGGGCAAGCATGTGCTTCATTCCGCGCCCGACATCGGATCCCGCTCCTCCTGCCACATCCGCCGCTTTCGCGCCGTTGCCCGTCTTGTACAGCGCATATGCGTTTTCGAACCGCGCCTGCTTCTGCAGTGCCGGTGTGTGCTCAAACACGTCGAGGGCATCCTCGTACCGGTCGAGGTGCAGCAGTGCTATTGCCTTCACATGATGTGCGCCGACGTCGGTCTTGGACTTCTTGATCGCCGCATTGGCGGCTTTGAGTATTTCGTCGTGGTCGTCGAGGGAGGCTTGCGCGAGCAGCGAGGAGAGCGATTTAGTGGAGGCGGCCATGGTGGATATCACGCTGGTGTCGCATCCATTGGCGGACTGTAGTCAGCGTTGTTATAAAGGCACTGGTGGTGAAGGTGCTGGCGGAGGTGGATGCGGGTGTCCTTGCGAGCACGCCGCGGGGAATCGACAAGTGGGATGCCACCTGCATGCCTTTGGGGCGGACTCTCGCCTAAGCAAACGGTAGGGCTGAAGTCACTCACTGAAGCTCTCAACACAGCTGTGTCAATTAACCTGTGCAAGTTCGAATTGCATGATAGTACAGTCTACGTATACAAATGTATGGTATCATCAAAGTTCTCATGGTTTCGGAGCATGTTGAAACCGTGAACATCCCGCCTGGTATAAAACGCCGTGATCAGGCCCAACGCCGTCGCTATGCATGTCTCAACTCACATCCTCAAACTCGTCCTCCTCGCTCTCATCGCCACCGTCTCCAGTCGATGCCGGTGTTGCGACGTTGGATGGCGTAGGAGCTGCCGACGACTCCAGCTTGACGCGCTTAGCATCTGGGATCGCGCTTGGAGTGCCAACGTCAACGTCCTCAAATTCATCCTCGTCCTCATCGTCCTCATCGTCATCCTCTTCTTGGTCTTTGCGACGCCGCTCCGCCTCGAGTTGTGCGAACACCGCGTCGAGATTTGCTTCTGCTTCCTTGGCTTTGGTCTCCTCTGTCTTAACACCTCCTGCGTCCACATCAGCTTCTTCTTGCTTGACGGCATTCGCCGTGCCATCAGCCGCCTTCTCCACAGTAGACTTGGTGTGCCATTCAGGCAGCTGATTCTGCAGAGATACCTTCTCCTGCCGCTTCTTCTCCGCGTCACGCTGCTGCTCGTTCTCTTCTGCCTTGGACCCAATCTGAATCTTGACCTTTTCCGGAGCCGTGTCCAGCCCCTTGACCGCCGTTGGCCGGGACCTTGTCTCAATAATCTCATGCTTGGTACCCGGGTCGATGTTCTTGTCGCGCGGTAACTCGATCCGCTTATCGACAGCAACTGCACCTTCTACATCTGGAATACTCATCTGGTCAAGCTCCGCCATCATGTTCAGTAGGGGCCCAAACAGCTTGTTGAACTTGGCTGGCGTATCGTCGGCCATGTCCTCAGCGTGGCCGTCCGTGTCAATCATGTCAAGTGGATGCCCACATCGGAGACACAGGAAGCCACTCGAGTGCGAGCCAGCATCAGGGTCGATGCTGTTCAACACCTCCATAGTGGTATACTGTGCCTTGCAACGTGCGCAATTCAGCTCAGCCTTTTCTGCCGTGGGCTTTGCATTCGCCTTGACCAGCTCGTCGATCTTGTGGACGCGGTACTTGATGGCGTCCACTGCGCGGCGGTAGTCGATGTAAAAGTATTCTCGGCTGCTTGCCTTGGTCGCCCCTTCGCGCATCACCTGGAGCGAGTGGACGGTGCACAGCCCAGCCTCCTTAAGCTTTCCCACCAGCCTGCTCACATGCTTGGTGTTCTTGCCGGCGTCGAGAATCTGGACGAGATCGGAGACGGACAACGCGCCGTGAAAACATAGAGCATCGCAAACCGCCATGTGTTCTATATCATAGAACATACGCACGACAGTGCGTACCAAAGTCCTAACGAGCTCCGCTGCGTCTTTCATGGCCGCGGTCGGCTTGCGCGAAGTGGAGGGAGGGTTCGTGGTAGGTTTCAAGAGGATCTGGTTTGTTGCGCCGGCGTGGTGAGAATGCAGGAGCTCCGGTCGTGCGCGAAATAGAAGGATGGAGGATGGATATGGAGACAGCAGGACGATCCAAGGGCGCGCTTTGTTCACGGGCGTGCGCCGGCGCCACGTGCGAGACCAAGCGCTGAGATCGCAGTGTCTGAGATCGCTCCCGAGAATGCGCCCTTCCACGCGCTATGATCTAGGAGGAAACCACGATGATGTTCACGTAGGGAGTTGTAGATGAATCGGTTGTGGAGAGATTCAGTAGTGAGCATCTTCGGTGTTTGGGGACCAAGTAAAGTTCGAGTGGGGCGCGCTATCGATAAAGGCCCACTAAACCTCACATTAGCGTGGTGAAAGCACAGCTTCCAAAAGTTCGAGAAAATCAAAGTGTACCCATCTTCCACCTTTCACGACCCATGTTCACGTGCTTTAAGACCTTGAGCAAGCTCCCGAGAAGCCTTCCCAGACAGACATGGCTGACAACGAGAGCTCGCGCGGCCGCAATGGCGACGGCGATAGGAAACGGAAATGGGAGGATCGCGGTGGACGCGGTCGTGGTAGCAGAGGACGCGGTGGTAGCAGAGGTGGCGGCCGGGGCCACGGCAGCCATTCGTTTAAGAAGAGAGATACTGGGCGTGCGGACCATCAGTAAGCTGCTCACCACTGTGTTGTTTTACTTTCCTAATTAAGCACAGCTCTTCACAACTAGACCGACGAGATCGCAACGAGAATCAACAGAGACGCAATAAGGAGGCCGAGGACAGGGGTGAGAACGATAAGCCGGCGCTCCCAGCGGCCTTTCCCCGCGAAGAAATCGATGCTGAAGGTCGCAAACCCAAGCGCAAAGTCGCCGTTATGTTGGGCTATTCTGGCACCGGCTACAAGGGCATGCAGATCGACAACAAACAGAAGACTATCGAGGGCGACCTCTTCAATGCCTTTGTTGCCGCTGGCGCTATATCCAAAGTCAACGCCGACGACCCCAAAAAATCCTCCCTCGTTCGCTGCGCCCGCACCGACAAGGGCGTCCACGCTGCAGGCAACGTCATATCGCTGAAGCTGATCATCGAAGAAGATGATATCGTGCAGAAGATCAACGACAATCTCTCGGACCAGATCAGGGTCTGGGGCATTGAGCGGACCATTGGGTCCTTTAGCTGCTACCAAGCCTGCGACTCGCGATGGTACGAGTACCTGATTCCCACACACGCCTTTCTCCCACCACACCCGTCGAGCTGGCTTGGGAAGAAACTGGAGGAATACGCCGAGAAGGAGGGCGACATCGAGGCGTACCGCCAAAGACAGGCTGAGGTAGCCGACTTCTGGCCTGAAGTAGAGGAGAAGCACATCAAGCCCATACTTGACAGCCTGGATGACTCAATACGCACGCGCGTTGAGGAAGCGCTGTACAGCATAGACGCAACCGACGCGCCAGAGGGTGCAGATCCCATCATTGAGGCATCCATCGACAACAAGGACAAAGAGCCATTGCCGCCAAATGATGAAGCAGCGCAAGAGACGGCAAAATCTGCTGATGGAGAAGCGATGGACGTTGTGAAGTCTGAGGACGAGATCGAGGACACCATCAATGCGATACAGAAGCAAGAGCCGGATCTGAGTCTGGACGCTCAAACAGATGGCTCAGTGCCACTACCATCGAAGACTGCAAACCTCTCAGCGTTGGAAGAAGCGGTCAAGTTGCTGAAGGCCGCCTACCTTTCCGCAAAGAAAGCATACCGCATCTCTCCCGAGAGGCAGGCTCGCGTCCAAGCAAACCTCGACAACTACCTCGGAACGCACAAGTTTCACAACTACACTGTCCAGAAGAAGTTCAACGACAAGTCTGCCAATAGATTCATCAAGAGCTTCAAAGTCGCGCCCAAGCCCATCATAATCAACGACACGGAGTGGCTGAGCTTGAAAGTGCATGGTCAGAGCTTCATGATGCACCAGATCAGGAAGATGGTGGGCATGGTTGCGCTGACGGTCCGATGCGGCACGAATCCTCGCATCATGGACGAGAGCTTCGAAAACGTGATTGTAAGGATACCAAAGGTGCCAGGTCTGGGACTGCTTCTCGAGCGACCCGTCTTCGACTCGTACAACGAGAAGACGGCGGTGCATAACGGGCGCGAGAAGCTGGACTTTAACAAGTACAACAAGGAGATTGAGGAGTTCAAGGAGCGGGAGATCTACCAGCGCATCTTCCGCGAGGAGGCGCAGGGCAATCAGTAAGATGTCACCAATTGCTGAAAGGCGCCAAAGCTAAACTTCCCAGGTTCAATGCGTTCTTCACGCATCTCGACAACTACAAGGACCCGCAGTTCTTGTATCTGACGTCTGGCGGCATCGAGGCGACCAAGAAGAGTCTTGAAAATAAGTCTATGCAGGGCAAGTTCCAGGAGGACTCTGATGACGAGAACGTGAGTGGAGGAGAAGGTTGATGGGATGGAAAGACATGGCTTGAATTATGATCCGAAGTTGATAGCAGGTGCTTGATGGCTCCATGATACCCTGGTAATGAAGGCCACATTCTTATGATGGAATTCATTTCGAAGTTCATCCAGCGTCAACTGATTGCCTACTAAACTGCTCGCATTCATTGTGTCGACCTTCAGAACGCATCAACGCATTACAATGCCATCTGCTTCATGTTGTTGATAAATGAGCCGTGCCGTGGTGTGTTGAGGTGTCTTGTTGAGGGTCGCGAAGAATCGGGTTAGCAAGGCGCTACCAGCGGATCCCCGAGAAGCGCGGAGCTGTTAATCTTTTGCAACCCTCAACGAGCCGTCTTCATCACCCGTTTCCCACCACCACTCCTCCTTGACACCTCTATCGCCATGCTGTCACGGACAATTAGGCGGTCGTTTGCGACCCCATTCCGTCGCAGTGCTCCCATCGTGACGCGCGCGTCGCCCTGTCGACGAGTCACCACTGATGTACCTTGGTCCTTAACCTTTATCATAGATGCGCGCTGACCTCAAGTGAAGGCCGCTTCCTCCCATACTGACCCCGCAAATGTCCCCCAGGAAGATGACAAGCCTTTCGAGGTCCGTCTCTCCGACGAGGCATTTGAGACATACGAACTCGACCCGCCGCCGTACACACTTAATGTCACCAAGGCGGAGCTGAAGAAGATGTACTACGACATGGTCGCCGTACGGTACGCATCACCCGCGCATAGTCAAGGCAGAAACGCCCGCATCTAACACATGTGCAGTCGCATGGAAATGGCGGCCGACCGACTCTACAAGGAGAAGAAGATCCGCGGTTTCTGCCATCTGTCCACGGGCCAGGAAGCCGTGGCCGTCGGCATCGAACACGCAATCGAGCGCTCCGACCATCTCATCACCGCCTACCGCTGCCACGGCTTCGCTCTGATGCGCGGCGGAACTGTCAAGTCCATCATCGGTGAACTGCTCGGCCGGAGAGAGGGCATCGCATACGGCAAGGGAGGATCCATGCACATGTTCGCCCCGGGCTTCTACGGCGGTAACGGAATTGTCGGTGCCCAGGTCCCTGTAGGTGCTGGTATCGCATTCGCTTGCCAGTATCAGAACAAGAACAACGTCACGCTTGCGCTCTACGGAGACGGCGCATCCAACCAGGGCCAGGTCTTCGAGGCTTACAACATGGCCAAGCTCTGGAACTTGCCCATCATCTTCGGCTGCGAGAGTGCGTAGACTGCTGCCAGACCATGCGGGACGTGCTAACACTCGCAGACAACAAGTACGGCATGGGAACTGCTGCCAACCGCTCGTCTGCCCTCACCGACTACTACAAGCGCGGCCAGTACATTCCCGGCCTCAAGATCAACGGCATGGACGTCCTCGCCGTCATGGCCGCCGTCAAGTACGGCAAGGAATACGCTGCCGCCGGCAAGGGCCCTCTTGTCTACGAATACGTCACATACCGCTACGGAGGACACTCCATGTCCGACCCCGGTACCACTTACCGCGTAAGTGTTAAATCAACCTATGCAGATTGAACATGTGCTGACAGGTTTAGACACGTGAGGAAATCCAGCGCATGCGCAGCACCAACGACCCCATCGCCGGCCTCAAGCAGAAGCTCCTCGACTGGGGCGTTACCTCGGAAGACGAGCTCAAGACCATCGACAAGCAGGCGCGCTCTGACGTCGACGCCGAAGTCGCCATCGCAGAGAAGATGCCCGCACCAGAGGCGACTGGCAAGGTACTGTACGAGGACATTTATGTCCGCGGCAGCGAGCCTGAGTTCTTGAGGGGACGTATTCCGGAAGAGAACTTTTACTACAAGGAGCACGACATGGGCGAGCAGAAGGAGCCGGTTGCCAGGACGGCATAGGTGGATTTGCGTTGGGAGTGAGGGTGATGGAGTGTAACACTAGGGTTCGGTTCGATTCGACTTATGCTTCGGAGTGTGAAGCGGCTTCTTGTACTTGAATGCATCTGCTTTCTTCTTCGGATCAATTGTACATTTTTGGTGAACGCCCGGGCTGTATCATACATTAAGTACATGTTCATCGTCTACTACCCTAAGCAGCAGCGTCGAGGTACTTCTGCTGTCCCTGGAAAAAGTCTTTACTCGCCAGACACCTCTCGCTCGTGCACTTCGGACACCTCAGCGTCATCTGCTGACTGCACGCCTTCCCGCTGTCGAGATGTGCTTTGGCAATGTCCGCCAGCGCCTTGATGAAGACGGGGCTGTCATTCAAGCTCTCCACGCGTCTGACTCCCTCGTGTCCCTCTGCATCCTCGCCAATAACCTCCTTGTCCAGCTCATACAGCGTCTCGATGTGATCCGACGTGAAGGCAATCGGAATCAGCAGCATATCCGTCTGACCCTTCTTCATATACTCCTTGACGGTATCACTTGTCTGCGCACCGAGCCACGGCTGCGGGCCGACCTGGCTCTGCCACACGAGACGATACTTCTGCTTCATGCCTAGGCGCTGGTTCACAGCGTACACGGTCGCGGCGACTTCAGCGGGGTATGGGTCTCCGCGGTTGACGACTGACATGGGCAACGAGTGCGCGCTGTAGAGCAGCACAACGTTGTCGCGGCGCTCGGGCGGGTACTCTGCGAGTTTCTTTTCAATGTTCTGGGCGACTGCTTCGACGAGGCCGGGGTGCGCGGGCCAGCGGTCTATCACGCTCCACTTGATGGCGCCCTCGGGCTCAACGTTGCCGTCGTTGCGCTTGCCCTCGAGTCTCGTGCGCCACTTCCACAGCTCATTCAGTGAGCTTCCCGTCGTGGAGCACGAGTACTGCGGATACTGCGTGAACGCGACAGCTCTACCGCCGTTTCCCCCACCGAAGCCGTCGGCCAGGAGCTGCTTGTATGTGTCTTCTGTAAGGGGGTTGGCGTAGCGGAAGGCGACGTAGGGCTTGTGTGGCGCGGTGGAGGGCGAGGTTTCGTCGAGCAGCTTGCACATTTCTGCGGCTTGGTATTCGGACCATTTTCGGATCGGGGAGCCGCCGCCTATTTCGGCGTACTGCTTTTGGATCTTGGGCGTGCGGCGGCGGGCGATGTAGGGGCTGGTTATTTGTTAGTATACTGAAGCGCAACCACTGGAGCCTTATGTACCCGATGTAGCCTTGGAGCCTACCGAGCGGAATGAGATCGCCGTCGGCCTATATGTACATTAGTGGGAGGCACAAGACGTGCATGTTGGATGGCGTACAAAAAGAGCCGACAGGAAAGGATGCACTTCTTCAACCGTGCTAGGTCCGCCCTGAAGGTGCGAAGTCAGTATTTGTCTGAAGCTTAGGTTCCAAGCTTCTTACCATATTGAGCAGCACGACAGCGGTTCCTTGGGCTGCGGTGGCCGGCGTGCTGGCGGGAGCGACGGTGGCATTGCATCTCCGCGAGTGAAGACTATATGCTGTGAATGCTGGTGTACTGAATGCTGGTGTGCTGGAATGCGCCGAAGTGGCTCGCCGCGCCGCACGGCACAACAGTCTGCTCGTAGCCATGGAAAGCGATTGAAGAGGGATTATCGTATCAACCACAAGCCGAGGGAACGGAGGCGTCAGACCAGATATGTGAAATAACTTCGAACCAATGACGGCTACTCCAATGACGACGATCGCACTAGGGCAAGTCTTACCGAGGCGGCGGCGTATGCATGTGCAGGGATCACGATCACGTGCGACCGTGTCAAGGAAGGCGCGTCAATCGTCACTGGTGCCTGAACAGCATTCAAGCTCCACAACACCTTAAAACCACAACTCTTCTGGTTTTAACTCTTCCAAAGCTAATCTGTTTCAACCACCTTGTACAGCGGTTGCGAATTGACCAGCACGTCGCGCTTATTAACCAAAAATATGGCAGACGCGCACGACAATCGACCAGGAGAAGAGGAGGACGAGGACGAAGAGATTGATGACACCTCATACAAGACTGTCAAGGATGCCGTGCTGTTCGTTATCGACATAAGTCCCACCATGCTGCAGCGCCCACCCAAGAACGAAGACAAGAAAGCCGAAAGGGACTCTCCCGCCGGCGCCTCATTGAAATGCGCCTACCAGCTCATGCAGCAACGGATCATCTCCAATCCTAACGACCAAATGGGCATACTACTGTTTGGTACAGAGAAGACAGATTTGAAAGACGGCGACAATACGTTCCAGCACTGCTACTTGCTCGCAGACCTCGATGTACCGTCAGCACAAGACGTCAAGCGGCTGAGGGACCTGGTTGAGAATGAGGAAGAGGCGGCGCAGATATTGAAGCCCGCGAAAGACGGTGCGAGCATTGCAACAGTTTTGTTCTGCGCCAATCAGATCTTCACTACCAAGGCGCCCAACTTCTCGTCGAGGCGACTGTTCCTCGTCACGGACAACGACTACCCCGTCAAGCTCAAGGCAGACAAGGACACCGCAGTCACTCGAGCGCGGGATCTATACGACTTGGGCTGCACCATTGATCTCTTCCCCATCTCACAAGCAGACCACAGCTTCGACCGGTCGCGCTTCTACGACGACTTAGTATACCCCACATCGCCGTCGGATCCTGATGCGCCGGTAGCCATTGCAAGCACAACCAAAGTCGCTAAGAGCGGTGAAGGCATATCATTGCTCAAGCAGCTGCTAACCAACATAAACTCAAAGGCCACACCTCGACGTGCGCTCTTCACCCTCCCGCTTGAGCTTGGTCCAAACCTTCGCATCGGCGTGAAAGGCTACATCATGATCAAGCGCCAAGAACATGCCAAATCGTGCTATGTCTGGGTTGGCGGCGAGAAACCGCAAATTGTGTCTTCATCAACATCGCATATGGCCGATGACACGGCACGAGTAGTCGAGAAGACGGAGCTGCGCAAAGCATACAAATTCGGTGGAGACGCCATCACATTCACGCCCGAGGAGATCGTCAAGATTAGACAAGCTTTCGGCGACCCAGTGATCCGCATCATTGGCTTCAAGCCAATATCGTGTCTCCCAATCTGGACCAACACAAACAAGGCAACCTTCATCTACCCCTCAGAATCAGACTTCATCGGCTCAACACGCGTCTTCTCTGCACTCCAGCAGAAGCTCCTCAAGTCAAAGAAAATGGGCCTAGTATGGTTCATCGCGCGACGAAACGCCTCTCCCACACTCTGCGCCCTTATCCCAGCAGTAGAAAAGACTAACGAAGACGGCGAGCAAACCATGCCCCCAGGTCTCTGGCTCGTCCCCCTCCCCTTCGCAGACGACATCCGCCGCTTCCCAGAGCAAGCAGACAAGCCGCTCAAGACCACGGACGAACTAACCGATAAGATGCGCATCATCATCGAGCAGCTTCAACTACCCAAAGGCGTGTACGACCCGGCGAAGTACCCGAATCCAGACCTCCAGTGGTTTTACCGCATCTTACAAGCTATGGCGCTCGAAGAAGAACTACCCGAAAAGGCAGACGACAAGACGGTTCCGCGCTTCAAGCAGATTGACAAGCGCTGTGGCGAGTACATTCAGGACTACGCCGATGAGTTCAAGGCTGCATTCACACAAGTCTCACACACCAACTTCGCGCACCGAGCTAAGAAGCGCGGCTCAGTCGACCCCGAGGCTGAAGAAAAGCCCACTGCCAAGCGCGTGAAGAAAGAGCCAAAGGTGAAGGAGGAAATTGGAGATGGTCTGACGGACGAGCAGATGTCGGGGTTGAATGACAAGGGCCAGGTTAGCAAGCAGACTGTTGCGGTGTTGAGGCAATTCCTGGGGGCAAGGGGAAAGAGTGAGAAGGGGTTGAAGGCGGAGCTTGTGGAAAGGGTGCAAGAGCACCTTCAGGGGATTGGGCTGTGAGCGGAGGGAAGCAAGGAGAATGTGGTCACGATGTGATGAATGAATGTGCATGTTAGCGAACTTCTACAAGCAGCTGCGCGGATATCAAGTTCCGCCCAAAGTGGTGTACTTTTCCCTTGACACGAGCCTGAGGATGGGCTGATTGACCAACAGCCCGAGCTGACCATGTAGTCACCGGTTCCATTGTCACGCGACTATTTAGTGACAGCCCGAAGAATGTCTCTCCATCTCCATGATTGGCACATGAGCGAGCCGGTATGAGGCTCTGTCCAAAGGCAGACGTATGAGGCTGAAGATGCGGTCAGCCTGATCGAGGTGGACTAGGCGAGCGCCGTGACCAAGAACCGTCGCTATGCGAATACGGCAAGGCAGACTCGACGTTTATGTGAGGCTGAAGAATACATCAACTAGGGCTGACGCGTAGTGGTGGAGATTTTGAAGTCGAGTTACGAGATCGCCGAGCTAGTGGAGGTCGCGCACCGCCTTGTACTTGGTGATTGAGCGCTAAAGGACATCGAGGCAGTGGTGTTCCATGATGGCCTAGGGTGAGGGAAGTGCTTTATACTGACTTCATGATTGAAGTGTTCGATTTCTTCGCTGGGTAGGGACACCACATTGTCCTTTCCTTGGAAATGGAACGTTATGCTGCTCTTCGCGGAGGTGCTCCGTACTGTCCTTGCGTGTAAAGCATCATGGTTCTCATATCCTTGCAGGTGGTGCGTCGTGTTGTCCTCAAAGCTTACGTACTTTTGTTCCTATCTCCATTCCACTTTCTACAAGCTGGACTGAGTACTTCACTGCAGTGATCTGTGTTCTTGCATTGTGAAAATGACTCACTGCCCACGGGCAGGTAGAATTATGGCGGAGACCCCATATACGTCTTTCTGTACTGGAGCTAATGCTTGAGATTTACGAGAGTATTTTTTTTATTGTTAAACACTGCTCGTCGTCGTCCTCATAGCGAGCACATTGTTTTCGCAAGTTCGCGAGCGTTCGAGTACGAGATGCTCAAGCGCACCGTCAACTTCGCCATTGTGGGATGTTTCTATAGGTGCTGAAAGGGCCGAAAAATTCTGTTTCAAGCACCACAGCGGTCGGCATCCAGGCTTCACAGGGCAAGGCCTCGAAGGATGTTTTCATGGCCGGCCTGGACGAATCCGACTTCAGTGCGTCTAGCAGCTTGAGTACTACGTTTTGCTAGCCGCGAGGAACAAGGGAAGGATTCCCAAAGGTGATACTATGCTTATCTACGTCCGTGTCGTCGGTGACACCCTTGTCAATCTCGGCCGTAGCTGGCTGCAGACAGTGAAGCACCTGTCTGCCTGTACAAGACCATGATATCATGAACGCTCATGGCGAAAGTGTCTAGACGTCTTTTCGTTTCAATCACCAAGATTGAGTAATGGCGTAGAACTGCTTGAATCGACATCACACATTACCGAGATGGAATCGGGTCTTGAGCACTGGTCTGACGTGGCAACAACGCAAGAGCCTAGGGGGCACGAAGGGCGAACGTGGCGTGGAAGGGCGAAAGGGGCGATCCAATAATCAGTCACGGCGAAATGTGTCTACATGGTTCGAGAACCTATGATAATCGCATAAATTAGGGGTAAGGACCTTTTGAGTGCTATGGACGTATTCTGGAGCAATGACAACAACACTGAATCTAACGAAAAACACAGAAAAAACGTATTGCATGGTGTCGCCTCATTTAGAGGAGAAAGTAGGGTGAACAAAGGTCCACCCTGAGAAAAAGATTCAACATATGAATGGGGAGGCCTCATCACCTGAGCTCCCGAGTCAGAATGCTCTCGACACCATGCTTGCGAGGGGAACCTGTTCGACGTATTTGAACCTGTGCAGTGTACAAGACAAGCTGACAAGAACATCATGTAACAAACGTTTGGGATCCGTGCTCGCCCACATCACTGAAGCGCTGCAGGCGGCCACCGTCAGGCCTTGAGAGACGTATCAATTACCACGGAGAAAGAATGAGACTCGCTGTCGTATGAAATCCACCGGTTGTACTGCAAAACAGTTAGCCTACGATCAGAGTTATTGAGCGGATACTAACAGAAGATAGTTTATGCCCAAGACGCAACACCCTCTCCATGCGACTCTTCACCGTACTCGCCAACTCTAGATACCGCTCCTCTTCGTCATGCTCCCTCTGAAACCACTTCCTGGGGAAGTAGTCATGCGCCCATATTAGGCCACGGACAAGGTAATCTTCGGGCAGTGGCAACTCGTCGCTTCTCTCGCTATCGCTGGGAAAGACTGTGGTGGAAAACAATGTATCGATATTTTGTGGTTGGTTGACGTTTTGAGGTTGGCTTTGGTTTTGTGTCTGACTTTCAGTCTTGACCAACGTATTGAGGAAAGCAACGAGTTCGGCCCAAGGAGTGTCGGCCAGCAGATGAGAGACGTATGGGTCAGAGGCAAAGATGGTAAGAAATGCTAGCATGATGTGAACATGCGGCAGCACGTTCTTATCACCAATGCGGCGTAAGACAAGGGCGAACGTATCGTTTGTAAGGCGTTTAGCGTGAGAGAAATGATCTTGAGAAGAAAGAGCGCTGACATGAGAAAGCAGTTCGGTTTCGGGAATGACTGGCGCCGTCGGGTCTTGCTGGTCCGCTGGCGAGGCGGTGCGAAGCTGCTCGTCTGGGGGCGGGCTATTCTTGGCTTTTTCGTAGAGCTGAGTGAGGAAAACTTGGCGAAGGGCATTGTCGTCAACTCCGTAGTTGAACCACCCGGAGACGTTGGTGACGGCAATATACACGCCCTGCTCCTTCCACTTGGCCGTAACACGACCAATGTGATTGTCGAGATTGTTGGTAAACTCAACCATGGCTTGCTTGAAGTCATCCAGGGACAGTCGCTCGAATAACAGAGCATGGGCTTTGATATAGTTGGTATCGATCGGTAATGCATGCGAATAAGTAGCCACGGCACGACCAAGGATCGGATCCAAAAGAGTGAGGATACTCTCACGCGCGCTAGGAAAGGGCTTGACGCATGTCAGCGAGCGAGAGTAATAGTACAATTGCTGCAAGGCATTGGGCCGTGCAAGAATCGCAAGATGGTGATATAAGCGACCCACTGTGGGGTTTTTGTCGGCAGCCTTAGTGTCTGAAATTGGAGGTCAGTTTACGCTCGTTGCGGATTGTGTTCAATACGTACACCACGATCGCGCAACACCTGCCCAAGTTTCCCGATCCCTGATGTCCTCGTCTTCAATCGCCATACGATAACGACCGAGGTCCCCTAAACATTCGATCCACGTATCTTCAAAAGCGGGCACAGTTTCGTAAAGAAGGGCCATCATTTGATAAGCCAGATAAATGAATGCCAACATATAATCGATGCTGTCTGGAAGCCGACGGCGGAGCAACTCAAGAAAAGAGTGAATACCATGCTTCCACATGCGAGCAGGCATCGAATACTTAGCAGCCAACCTTCGCAATGCAGGACTAGCGGATGGATGCTGCGACGCGAGGAAGAAATCATGATGCTCATGGAGCAGAGTACGATGAAGCGCAATGAGCGCCTGCCAATGATCGGACGCTAATTTATGATTAGGATCCGAGTTGTCTGACGCAGCGGCAGCTTGAGCGCGGTCAACGTGGATGCATTTAGTCTCGACCATTGTGAGTCCGGCATATATCGACTGCAAAGTCGTAGCTACAGAGTTAGTGTTTTTCTCACATTCAGTCCGTACATGAGACCACTTGCCTTGACTTCCGAAGCAAGTTGCTCTTGAGATATGGGTCGACTATCAGGCTGCAAGAGCAAGCCAGGATATCTAGGGTCGTACCGTTGCAACTCAATCAAGCCTGGCTGTCGCTGCCCATGTTGAGTCTTGGGAGAAGATCTATGAGCCAGTGGCCGTGATGGCGATCGTGGTTTCGAAGCATGGCGCTGGCTGCTTTTGGCTGCATCACGAGACCTTTCACTTGAACGTTCAGTGGCTGACCGCTGTGGCGAAGGGGCATTCGTGGCGACTTGATTTGGATCATAGAGCTTCCGGGTACGCTCGGGCAGTGAATTGCGGTTGTAATCGGAATCCATGACTTCCACGTGGGACACAGCTTTACCAAGACGTCCCTGGCCTTCTGATTCGGCGGGCCTCTTGCGACCGGAAAGTGGAGGCGAAGACCGTTTTTCGGACTCCAACGTCAGGCTCTCAATATCGGGCGCTGCAGAGCCTCCAGCTGTGGCTTCTGATGATGGGTCTGACTTCCTAGTGCATTGTCAGATCTTGCGTGCATGCTGATGAATATCTGCCTCATCTCACCTGAGGCGAATCACGGCATCCTTCAGCTGTTCTCGCACTTGATTCGGCTTAAGACCGATGAATTGCGACTCATGCTCTGCTTTTGCGTGGTCGTATAATTGATCTAGACTCTGGAACATTCGCCCTTGGTGACCATACGGACATGGTAGGGCGCCGTTCAAAGACCAATCAGTCTTTCCTTGAGTACGGAGCGCGTGAACAAATTTTGACTGTATATCGACGTTCTTTGTGCTCATTTTTTTACCGGACTGATGTTATGTATAGCGTGCTCTGCGTATATGTCGGCCGTCGTGGTTTATTGAACGTCGCGAGGATCTCTGCCCAGACGCCAACATTTGCCAAGACCAGCGTTCGCAGAAAGATTACGTGCAAGCTAGGAGTCCTCCTTCACGACTCAACTCGCGCGATTGGTTCGACTACGTTAAGATCGCACAAAGTAACACATCCACAGGTCGAAATGGCTCGCGTTATCGGTTCTGGATAAGACGTAGTCGGAACACCGGGAATTGGCTCAGTTTTCGGTTTACACAGAATTTTGGACTCGCGCGCGATAATTGGTTCTTTGCGAAGGAAGAAAAATAAGTTGTAACTCGATAACATTTTATTAGAGCCAGGAGAGGAAGCAAACTATCCATATACACAACTTGGTCACACATCAGCGAATCATGAGACTGCAGTGGAGGACTTGGATGGCAACATGTGGCTTTGCCTTGTTTGCCTGCGCTTAACCAGATCCGGGCTGTCCGCAAATGCCCAAACAGCAGAGCCGCATTCTTGCGCTAATCCGGCAATGAGTCCTCCAGAAACACACACTATTTATCGCGCCAGATTCCGGCATGTTGCCCTTGGTGGGCCCTTACGCCTGCATGTTTGAGCCTCAGCTGCCTTTTTGCCTTGTTTACGGGATGGAAGGGGTCACCCACTTTACGACATCCTCAACTTCTTCAAAATCACCGCTTACCTCCCCTTTTCGATGATAAAGGAGCGGTGTCCTTGCATGTCTCATTCTTACTTCACGCTATAAGGGGATGTGCAGCTCGCTCAAAATCTTAACTCGCTAATGCACCAGCTGAATTTTTTGTCCTCAGCCAAACAGCGTGGTCCTGCCCACTTTCTATGTGATACCGACTCGCTTCATCGAAACGACGCACGCAAATGAAAATCCGGCGCGTACTACGGCTGCGTACAGCCGGATTTACGGTGTGACTAGCGTTACATACCTCCTGTGAGAACTGAGAGACGTGCACACACAACGCAGGTCTCGCATTGAGTCCGTTGCACACATTTGCGACGATAGGCCGAAATGCTGCTCATGGTTTCTGGGTAGCCAGCTGAGACTAAGAGGATGTTTCGGCGCTTGTGGATGCGAAGATGAAAGAAGGTTGAGACGCTTCATAACACATTCCACGGTCATTAACGAACATCAGAGTCGTTACACAAGGTATCACAGGGCCTTCACGATATCCGGTACAAGGTTTCCGCAGTCGTCAATGCTACGACATGTTCATTGAGCCAAGAAGTTGAAAGATTTTGGAAGAATCGAAGGATATACTGTGAATGGAGTTCTCAAGAGCAACATGTCGGGTGCCCTTGCAGCAAACATCGCACGTGGAGTGGAAAGATTGGCCCTCGATGCAGCAAGGCTTGTTTGCAACAGCCCACCGCCGGCCACGTCCTCACGCACGGCTCCTGCACGCAACACAAGAGTTCCAGGTACTAGGTGTCAGCGAGGCACGTCGCTACGAGTGGGTGAAGTTGAAAGTACAAAGATCATGGGGTTCGGTTGGTGGGGTAGGTAGTCATGGAGGATGTAGGGCGACGATCGAAAGAGCTTGACTCGATACTAGAGTGCGGGCGTACATAAACTGACTTGGCTTGGCTGACCACAAGTCACCTATGTCGTGAGCGACCACCACGGCGTGGTCAAGGATGTCGTTAGATGTCTGCGTCCGTTAACATTACAGATGAGTAGCAGGTAGGTGACAGGTGCTTCGAAAGGTCGGTCGCAGCTCTGAAGGCCACGTTTGGTGTGAAGTAGTCGTCGTGACTTGTTTGTTTAGCATACTGAGAAGATGCATGATACAGGGTCGCAGAACATTACGATGTTGCGGCGTCGCTATTGCATGACAATTGTGCTGTTCCGGGAGACCTGAGATTGTCGACTGTGCTACAGGCTCTTCACGAACCCGAGTGCTCTCCGTACGCAGAGTATTCCATTGAATTGACAGCGAATTAGTCGAAGCTGTGCTGAGGTTGACTTCCATCATCTCGAGATGAGCTTCGGGTGTTCAATGCAAACGGCGGAATGCTACACTGCGGTAATCCTTCACAATTGCAGTACACAATCTGCTCAACTGCGACCGAAGCGATATCGCCTCATGCATGCATGTAGCGAAACCGAGCTACGCGCCCTTGACAATTCAGCAAAGTGTATCAAGGGAAACTATCGCCAAGACCTTTAAAACGCTCCATGTAAAAAGTGTGCCACTATAGTACGGTAAGCAAATTACTACGCCCCAATATTCGGGGCAATATTGGATAACGTGGCACACATGCCTTCCCAACCGATATGTGTAGGTTGTCTGACGTGTGGTAGTAATACCTCCAGCCAATGACTAATGTACCACTTTTCTGGAAACCCACCAGTCCACGACACTAGGAACAACTGGGCGTTGCTGCACTTTGCCCTCAAATCTTCTTAGAATACGCTAAAGTCGCAGTGCGGCCTTTCAGCCTTGTGCTGCGCGCCCTGCGACCTGATTTCCACCACAACCAGCTGATTTGTTGTCACGTCGACAATTCGTCACCAACTCGACTTGAGGTAGGAAGATGCAGGACACTGCAGCTGTACATTGAGCCATTGAAAGTGAAAATGCTTAGGCGATGAGTACGATTGGTGCCGCGGTCTGGTGTGCGACTCCACTTTGAACTGCAAACTCTACAAGAGACGAGAGGTACAAGTTGCAAGTGCGAAAAAATGCGCAGGAGGTTTCAAAAAGCATCACACAAGCGCCTCAGATGGAGGCCGCAATCAATCTTCTGATGCCGACAAGGGCAGGAAACGCTAGGCTAAAGACACGATCGATAAAGCTGGACTTGCAACTTACTTCCTATGACTCATTATACCATGGCATGGACCATCTGCGTGTTTCAAGTATGATACCTAGACACTGAGCTATCTGCTGCGATTGGAAAATTAAGCGACTGCATCTATACTCACAAAGACTTGACCTATCAGTGAAGTCTGGGGTCGTCAATGCCAAACATGGAAGTTACAAAGCACTTTTTTGGTCTTTGTACGTACTCGTGTCTTTGGTGTAGGATTACGAGGGTCTACGACGACACGCACGTGCAAAGAGACTGAAGAATCCGCAACTAGCCAAAATCTACGTATGAGAGCTGTATGGATGTAGATAATTCCAAGAACTCTCGTTTTGACGCACCCAAATGTCAGCATGGTACCATAGGCTACAGCACAGTCATCGTGGTGAGCCTTGCGAAATATCCTGTATAACCATCGTGAAGGACGAATATTAAGGTCATAAGATCTCTCACATGGGGCCAAAACATGGTTCGTGTAGGGTGACCAAGGCACAATCCTTCATTAGCTGCGGCTAGTCTGAAACAGTAAAACTGCCCGAGCGCGAGAGACTGATGTGCAAAGCAACACTGGTGCGTGTCTACCGCTGAGGATCTGGCAATCAAGCCAGGAACTTCAGTCTATTCATCAGAGAGTCTGATGGGACGAGGGTCCCACAGTTTCTCAGCTGCATACGACACAGAAGGCGTTAGTCGAGTGCTGGAATCTCACCGGTTCCTCGGCCTTACAAACATCACAAGGTTCGCATCGCAAAATGTCATTTGGACAGATGAATCACATCTTGCGGTCTTGGCGCAATGAAACAGGTGTGTTTATGCTACGTGCACGAAGACGTTGTCAGTGCTCGTACGACAATGTCCAAGCGTTAATATTGCTTCAGATTCAGAATCTAAGTGAATTCGGCTTGGAACGTATCTCAATGTCTTTCTACAGAAGTTTGGGTTGTCTGTCTGTCGATCTCTCCAAGAGACACTGCATAGTCTGCTCCAGCGCCACACTTTTATCTCAAGCCCAAGGAGCACGTTGTGTACTTCCTCCTCGAGATATACAATGGTAAGCCCCCTAACATGTCGCTTATGGACATTCACAACAAACATAGGGATTTACTAATACTACGTGATCTGTGATTGCCAAACCCCTTCCCGTGAGTGCACTTGAGCTCGTTATGCAAGGCCTCGCTAACCAAACACCACCCCTATGACGTAGAACCGGGCTATATTAGACCGGTGACACCGGGCTCGTTCGGTCTGGTGCACCGGGCTGATTAAGACTGGATTTTTGGGCTGAATTAGTCCGGATAGATGGACTAACCCGGTGTCGAAGAACCCGGTGGAACCGGGCTAATCTAGCCCGGTGTTGAGGTGAAGGATTTTGGTTCACTAAGGAAGTTGCGGCTCACTAAGGGACTTAGGGGTAGGGTTCCATCCTATCTCCACCCCACCCGCCCCATCTTTACCTTCACCTCTACCTGCCTGTGCCTGTCTGCCTGCGTGTCACGTGGGCACAGGTGCATCAAAGGTCACTTTTGGCTGAATCGATTGAATCTGCTCTCTGATCTCTAGTAGTGTTGGGGGCAGGAACGAGGTAGAGATCCGAGGTTTGCCAAGGCTTCAAGTTTGGTACAGAACACCATACTAATAGCTCTTGTTAGATCCTGTTACAGAAGCAGTCTTCTTCAGCCCGGTTTTGCGCCATAGGGACCCCGTCATTTTCTTGATCCAATGTTCACCTCCACAGACGAAAGTGCCATCCTGCACGCTTATGAAACAAAAACATACTTCTCGACTGGTATCAGATTCTCTGCGTGTTCGGCCACGAGTTTGCATGGCTGCTCAGTCATCGCCGACAGAGCGACACCCAATCTGGAACGTGTGGAGAAAAGAGGCGAACGGTAGCGAAGCTGCGTATTACTCGTAATCTTATCACTCCTTGAGCAGTGACATACAGGAACGACGATGCCTCAGCTTGACGGTCACGCAACGGAGGAGGACCGAATGTATGCAGCGATACGTGCACAAGCGGCTACAATTTTTGCCGCGAATCCGGAAATGCAAGCATGACAAATACCAAAGAGGGTGTATGTTACTCGATGACGCTTCGAATGTGTGGTCATAATTCTGCTATGGCCGCCATGTGGGCGAAGGAAGGAAGCTCACATGCTTTCAGGCTGAAGACGCCCGCGTCCTGAGAGGCTGCGAGCAGCGGCGCACGAGCATCGAATCAGCTAACGAGAATTACCTTAGCAAGGCAACCATCTCCATTTACCAATCCAACTGCTACCAAGCTTCGTTCAATTCAGCAGCCGCGTAACATGGTCATGCCTTTGTTTGAACCTAGCCATTGAGAAGATAGGGAAGATTGGTCAGTGACAAATGCGATGCGCTTGTGAGTCCTGTTTCGATCACCCGACAGCAATGACGTGCCGGTGAAGGCTTTCTTGATGAATCGCCGAGTCGGTTAACTAAGGTTACCGGGGTAAGGATGTGGTTCAAGTCCTCCGTTCTTGGGCGGCTCTTCATGGATGAAATCTGTGTGCAGGCTGCCACTCCACGATAAGTTTCGATGTCAGTCTCAATGTTGCTTCATTCTTCCTTGCTTATTAATCGAACCAGACCTCAGTTGGTAGGTAATGGGAGCGATGCTTCCGCCATCACTAGTGCCTTCATGACTATATTGGGGTCAAAAAAGTGATTAATCATGTATCTACCTTCGCAAGGCCATCCTCGAGCTGTTGCCTCCGTTGACGATGCTGTGCCTCATTCGTTACAAGATCAAATATTACGGGTGGCCTCGTAAGGCCACACAACAATGAGTCTATCGAAGTCCTCTCCACTTGACCATGTGGTGTCTTATCCGCCACGTAGTTGATGTCGTGCAGATGACCTAGAAAACGACCTGCAGGCTACCGTTCTGAAGACACTATTGCAACACCATGTGAGCGTCTTCACAGACCATGCACACACTATCAGTGGACTGTGTCCTCTCATCATCTATTTTGGGTTCTTAGAAGCTGTAAAGGCGAAGTACAGCACGTTACAGGGACGCTTCGAATATCTGTCCCTATGTATCGAGCAGACAAGATACGGTGTATACATGCGTGTCCTGAAACGAACGTAGGCAAGGATATCTTTCGCCTACTTGGCTCCATTACTTTGGCTTCACTGGCCTTTGGGTACTGTACGAGTGAGTCACTCCGTTTTGAACGGCAACGTAATGCACTGAAACGCATGAAAATTCACTGGCTTCCTTCGCACCAGCGGAAGACAGTGCTTGCAGCTACCACAGGCGCATCTTGGTGCCCAACATATCCACAATCGATTCACTGAACGATTAAGCAATCCATACGTGTACTGGGGCTGAGTGCATGCGTCCCCTACCAGACCGTGTTGGCAGTGGCAGCCCGACTCCTCTTCGAGATAACGTCATAAGATTCCATACCAAGTACAATGATGAGTTCAAGCGGCACATACACTCCAAACGTACAATTTCACGATATCTCACGGTAGGACCCACTTCAAATTGCCGGTTCGGCAACTTTCGGAACTGCGCCCTTCTGCTGCGCCCTCGTGCTACGCCCTCGTTCTTACGAACCCTCCGAGCTGGCGTGGGATATGAACTCGTTCGATGGAAGTGAGTCAATGCCTGTCTTTAGTTGAAAACGGTGCAAAATGCATCACCGCAATGGTAGCTGCAGCGCGTCCGACCATAACCTTGTGGCTAAGCCAGATTACGATGCGGTCGAACAGCCTCAACTACGGGCTTTCAGGGAAAACAAGAACCAAGAATCAAAGATGATGACAACAACAACAACTGAAGTAGAACGCGGACCAATGAGCCCTACGTACACGAACTGCGCGCTCATCTCGACCCTCGCAGCGCTGAGCAAGAACCACTCGATGCTGCTCACATCTTCAGTTTCGTATCTGAACCCGACAGTAGCTCAGGCGAGCGATCGAAACTAATTCTGGTTCAGTGAAATACAACTCGATGGGTCCCCACACCTCAATCTCTCTTCGTGATCGTCAACAGAAGAAGAGGCACGGTCAACACCTCCGAGGGACTTTGGTAGAACCTCCCCGAGTATTGAGACGCTGAGAGCATTAAAAGCGTACAATGAAGCATGTCCATCCTTTTAGCTTGGTGGCAGGTTGCCAAGACAGGCAGAACAGTGGACATATGCGCAGGGTCAAGAACTGCCGATGCTGCGACTAAATGCTAAGAAGGCAGGGTCGCCGGTTGAATCGCGATTACCATATTTGCTTAAAGTTGACGAGCCATAGGGGGTGTCCCAGCGCCCAGAAGGAGTCCATGAGGTTGACCAAGGATCCAGCTCTCCACACTTTCGCCCCACTACTTCCTGTCTCGATTGTACTGTAGCTGCTCGATAGTATTAGGGTTTCCAGTATCCAGTTTGGGCAATTGTATGGAGCTCGAGTGCTGGTTACGTTTCTCATGGAGAAGAAACGCCGCAGTACGTCCTGGTTGCGAATGCGTATACAGCATCTCGACAGATCTCACGACTGCACGAACGCTTCGCCATACTCCGTCGCTATTCATGATCTGTGCTTTCTGAGAGCCAGGAAAGGGTGGTAATATAAATTCTAGGTATCAGACAGTGGGAGGAGACACCATGTGAGCGAAAAGATAATCTATGCCTCCTGGTCATCCGCAATGGACTGACCCGCAGCACGCTTGTCGTCATCATCAATATATACTGCAACAAGTCAGCTTTCACCTCCACATAGACAGCGAGGAAACACTCACCATGTGGCCGAACGAGCCAGCTGCACACGAACGCCACGCCGAACGTCGCACACAGCGTCACAAACACCGTCTGTCTGAAGCTGCCCACAGTAGCACTGTAGATGCCGTTGAAGATCGTGGGACCAACAACTCTTGCAATGGCATGCAAGAGCCCTAGTACTCCAAGTAATTGCCCAACCTTCTCCTGCGGTACATGCTTCGTCAAGGCAGCGCCAAGCGTAGGACTTCCGATGCCACCCACAGCCGCTAATGCACCGGAAAATGCGAACCACCCGCCGTTCCGAGCGATTGCATAGCCCAAATAGCCCATCATATCGAAGAAGATGGCTAAACGAATGATGCTGAGGTCGAACAGGTCCGAGCCTGTCTTGCGACCGCACATATGTGAATTCTTGCCCTTTATAAGTCGAGTCAAAAGAGGTAGCAGGACCAGTAGAGCGAGGACGCGCGACGTATTCACGATGCTAACGAACTGTCCGGTCTCGACTTCGTGCCAGTTGAATTGACGACGGACATAGACGATGACAACACCCATCGCACCCATAGAAACGCCAAACATGATTGTATCGGTGGCGGCAAGTAGTACCAAATTCCAGCGTAGGGCAGACGACGAACCAGGACCTGTTGGCCAGAGAATGTCGAATCCCTTTGCAAAGTTTAGGAGCCTGATCTGATTGATCCAGTCGGATGCGGGTCCTAGCCTTTCCATGTCCTCCTTGTGCTGATGGCGGGCGGCCTCCTGGCGTTTCTTGCTGAGTGACTCTGGAATCAAGAAGACGAGGAATGCGATAAAAATGAGATGTGCGACCAACGCGATGTAAAAGATGAGCAGGACGGCTTCGGTGTGACCCACATACTTTTCGCGAGCCTCGATGATGTAGCCTGATAACGCTGGACCAATCGCGATACCTCCAAAGAGGCACGCGTGAAAGTAGGAAAACGCAACAGCTCGTTGCTGTGGTGGAGTGCAATCGGCAGCGTATGAGTGTGCAATGGCCATGCCGACAATGAAAGAGCCTGATATGCCCTCGATACAGTAGCCTACAAGCATCCAGTTGACGTGGACTGTCTGGGGATATTTCGCAGCCAAAATTGTGATTATTTCGCCACCAAGGGCACCCACAGTGTTGATGATCATGAAGGGCTTCCTTCCGTATCGATCTGACAAAGCGCCCAGCTTGGGACTGATTATGGCTGACAGTATACCCGAGCATAGACTGGCGTATAGGAGGAATAAGGAGGATCGCGAGGAGACGGCATCGTTCTGACATCGGTCGGGTAGCTGGCCTGGGTCCATGGGACTCGATATCGGATCGCGATTATCTGAGGCGTAGTATTCGTTGCATACGAGGTCCATGATCAGGTTGATTTTCGGTACGATGACACCACCAAAAGCTATGGTGAAGAGTAGAAACGGTGGTAAGAGCCAGTAGATCTGTATATGTCAGACGAATTCAGGCACGCAAATTGTCGCAAAGCGCATACCGAGGGCTTCTTCCACCATGGAAGTCCTTCGAAATCTGCTTGCCCATCCCACTTAGGCTCACTGTCTCTTCTCTCACCGTTGTTGCCACTGCCATAGTCCTGCGTCGTGGGACTCAGGAGCGGCGCATCCTCCTCATCGCGCTCGACAGCGGGCGAAGTCGCCCCTGACTTGTTCGACGGCTCTGGCCTATAGACAGGCGCTTTCGGTTGTGATCCGGCGGCATGATTGCGAGATCGCAGCGCTTGGTCTACGTCGAGATCCTCGACATACGCGGCATCTGCGTTGGAGGCCATTGCGACACGTTTGCGCTCTTCGATGCTGTTGCTGGTCGATGACGGTGGGGATCCGAGCACTTGCAGAAGTATAGATTTCACTTCCGCATGCGCATTACTCTGCCTTCTGCTTGACGGGTCAATAGCCATTCACTACATTCAGGCGCCCCGATAGACTGTGCGCGACGACTTTGCGCTTCGATCGCGTCTCTGTGTCATCTGTCTCGGCTTCGGGTTGCTCGGGGTGCTCAGCTTACCAAGAATAGTGTGCCTTGCAGCGCGCCACGTTCGCAATTGTCCGGCCCTGAGATGTCGAGACTTGAGAGAAGGTCAGTGGGAGAAGTGCATGATTAGTTGTGGAATGCTGCTGGTCCGCGCCATCTGGTCCGACCGCCGCTAAAAACGTTGTTCCAGATCCTCCTGGCGCCTTTGTGGAGTTAATCGTGAACGTAGCGGTCATGACGTTTTGATTCGCCGCGGATCTAATCTTATCGGCTCTTCGGAGCTTAGATATCAGCCGTCCGTCACTCATTCTTGCTTTTGCTGGCAGATATGCGACACTCATCATGGTACCTTGTGTTATCCGGGGTGACTTTTAGTAGTGTCTAGCATTCACTCTTGTCGACTCTGATTATGACTTACAGCTTACGCTGCTTATGGGCGGCCCAGACACCCGGACCATCCCTTCAACCGTCCGACCATCTGAGACAGCACTCTGTATCGAGCGTTTTGTGCGCATCACTGATATTACTAGGGACAGAATTTAAGGGAGCTCGGCGATGTGCGCAGCTCACTCAACATTGACTCTAGTGTCAACTGTTCTCGTAATCCCCTCCTCGCTCATGGCCATCGCTTCCCCAACACCAAGCCTATCGCCCCCTGTGGTGGACATCTGCCTCGGATGGGTGTGAGGATGAAGATTGTGGAGCTCTCTTAAACTGATCGATCGCTCCTGATGCCCGACCACACGGTCGGAAGCCGGCTCACTTGCGCTGTGCTTTTTTGCCGAGCTTTGGGACGTGGAACGAAACGTCTTCTTGAAGAGCGGACGCAAGGCAGGAGCGGATGCTGAGATGATAGCAACGTTGACTTCAATCTGTGATAACAAGAGGATCTGCACACGTGTGTTAGCACCCTGTTCCAACGAGCTCTGGGGAAACTTACGAAAATTGCGTCATATGCCACGTCTCTCGTGGTAGTATAGACCCAGAGAGCGTACAAACGGACGATGGAGGCAAGGACAGCGACTCCGCCGACCATGAATATACCCATAAGTGCCCAGCGTTTCTTTCGGTGCATATTCAGTTTCCCGAGTGCTGGTAGCGGCATCACAAGTATAACGACGTCAGTGAGGATGTTGATTGACGCCATCGAGAAGTAGGCGGCAGGTAAGTTGTTGCATCCAGCAGGAAAGGTTAGCGCCCATGCCCGAGAAGGATAGCCTCTGCACTCGAAAGCCTTCAGGTGTTAATTGGCCTCCATTTACTCCAATGAAGCGCAACCTACATTTACGAAGAAGCAGACGAACGTGTATACGGTCACGAAGCCCGCAACTGCATAAATCATGCGCCGGAAGTTCTTCTGGGGAAAGATGCGGTGGTAGAAAGCGAGGATGCTGTTCTTCGTGAAGGCCAGCGCCCATGGGTACACCATCTGATAAGCATACCAGTGCTTTAAGGTCGGAACCAAGATCACTACAAAGTCGAGGTCGGCTCCGTGCTGGCTGAATAATCTTAGCCAGTCTTCAAGAATTTCAAAGCGACATTCTTGCCCTGTTCCCCAGCCGACGTGGATGCTGTTCATGACGACCAGTGCAAGCGCCACCACCAATGCCGCCAACATGAAGTAGTCATCGAGTCCGACGTTCCGCACATGCGCAATACGACAGTAAAGCCTACCTCAAGTCAAAGGTCCATTCTGAAATGCTTCGATGTACAATCGGAACAACTTGCCTAAGAAAGACGGCGACCGTCGACAGCAGAATCAATACGCCGGTCGTAGCTAAGAAGATGGGTTGTCTCGAACCATGTTTTGATGTTAAATATGTCATGATTAAGATGTTGAAAGTCTCTAGGGTGTGTAGGAGAGTGGTGGCATGATATAGGGCCGAGATGTTCTCCTTGACTGAGTGGTCTCAGATTCGGATGCTTCCATCCAGATCACTTCGAGAAGGAGTCGCTCTGTTCGACGGCAAGAGACCTACTGTCTTACCTTCCTCTAAGAAACTCCTGTGCAAACAGCTGTCGAAAGAGAATCCAGCTGTTAATCGACCAGTTTCCTGCGCCATGACATCGGAGTTGTGGATCAAAGCATACCACCAGACATCAATCGGAGAGGCGCTGGAGTCGTCACCTTGATTATACAGCTGATAGGCTCGTGCGTCCTTTCTTGTACGGTGCATCGGAAGTTCCATGGGATGCTCGTGCACAAGAAAAATGAAGGAAAAATGATGCTGTTGTAAGGCGTAGAGGAAAAAGTGCGCCAGCATTCCGCGCCTGCGTGTGCGGCTCGACATCTATTCCTTCCTCCAACCTCGCGACTGACATTCCGTTGATCGTCAAAGTCACGGTCGCTTGCCATAATTATCCTGTCGCCAGCCATGTTTCACGCTCATGTACGCCATAATTCTTGAACAGCTTCTGCTCATCACCCGACACGCTGCATACCGATATTCAGTAACCATCCACTGGCAGCCTGGACTTTGTCAAGTGATTGATGCTGCGAGGGCAGGGAGCCGATATCGCCAATGCCACATTCCAGAGGCAAGCCACCTTTCCGACGCCCAATGGCATTGATAGCAATGGTCGTACAAGCCTCGTCACACATGCGGAGTGACTTCCAGGCCCGTGGATCTCTACCACGCAGTACATCTTCGCCTGCATGACTGGTCAAGTATTCGCTGGTATTCGCCGAATCTATCAAATGGGCCGGATTCTATCGCCATTAGCGCCGCCCATGGATATGGTCGGCCACGATAAGCTCCCAGTTCATTTAATTAATATGGAAGGTCTACCTGTCATGCAGTACCTGACACTCGTCAAACGTCAAGATCTTCCACAACAGTCTTACAAGTTTAAGCATTCTCACCATGCTTTACGTCAAGTTACTCGCCGTCCCCATCTTAGCTGTATTGTCAATAGTCGCAGCCTTTCCGGCGAAGACAGCCCCGAGTGCATGCAGGAACCCTCCAAAGAGGCTGGAATGGTAAGAGTGCTTCTGGGCTGCGATCTTGCTTCGCCTCGTTGCTAAACTGAAATGCCCCAGGCGAAAGCTGTCCCAGCCCCAGAAACGATCATACCTGAATGCAGTGCTATGTTTGACCAAGAGGAAGGCTAAGTCCGGCATCGCTGGCACTTTCAACCGATTCGACGATCACATCGCAGTCCACAGCGACCAAACTCCATTCATCCATTGGGTTGGCCATTTCATTCTTTGGCATCGTTACTTTGTCGCCACTTATGAGAAGGCGCTGCGAGATGAGTGTGGTTACACTGGCGGACAACCGTGTGTCACTATTTCATACAATCTTCTTATATGGGTTTCTACGAGCGGAACTACATGGCAATAATACTGCCAGCTGACCTTTTATGGTCATATCTGACCGTGACCATACTGAAACTCGAGGCTACACGCGCTGACTAGCTCATGTAGTTATTGGGACTGGTCTGTAGATGCCGAACCAGCAAATGCTACATCTACCCGTATCTTCACACCCAGCGTCTTCGATCACACCCACGGCTTCGGTGGCAACGGCGATTTCGTAGCCCCTACAGCAGATCAGAATCCGCTAAACATCACCGGTGGCACAGGTGGCGGCTGCGTCAAAGACGGTCCATTTGCGCCTCCTGGCTTCATGCTCACCTTCCCCGTCAAGGAATGTTTGAAGCGGGACTTCGTGCCGTGGATTATGAACACCTTTGCCGACCCCAAGCTCGTACGCAACGTCCTCGCGCAGAAAGACTACTCCACCTTCGCTCGCGAGATCGAAAATATACCAAGTTTCGACTCGCCCAATATACATGGCAGCGGGCATTTCGGGGTTGGAGGTGTTCTCGGAACGATTGGCAGTGCACCAAATAGCCCTGGTGATCCACTGTTCTATTTGCACCATGGCAACTTGGATCATGTCCTTTGGCAGTGGCAGCAGAAAGATCTTGCGACCCGATTGAATCAAGTTGGTGGACCGATTGTGCCGTTCGATTATGGCGGGACTAATGTTACGCTGGATTTTATGATTAATTTGGGCAAATTGGCGGGTGATGCGACCTTAAAGGACTTGCTGAATACGCAGGGTGGTGTGCTTTGCTATACTTACTAGCTTAAGATATGATGAAACCGATTCCGACGGCAAGTCTGTATCTTCGCAAAGAGAAAATTCATTTTGCATCTTTCTCCGTCATTCTTGATTTGAGCATGGGAGTGCCTCGTTTACCAAAACAATTCAGCCTATGGTTCATCATGAGGTCCGATTGTGTAGTCTATGTTACTGACATGTTAACGGCTTGTTAGTGAACTTGCCTTGACAACATCTCAGGTATGGGCTCAACGTTCTACTGTCATGTCGTACGGCTCACCACGAACCCATTCGATCCAGTCGCTCTACCTTCAGATACAATACTGAGCTCACTATGTCAATTCTGAAATTTTGTCCGCCTCTTGGGGCACATCCTCAATCACATCTTCACCATTTCGCATGCGATCCCGCGTGTTGCACAGGAAGAATGCTCGTATGACCTTTATAGAAAATCACATCCAATCTGCTCCGCGCGTTGCAACGGTTTTCTTTGGTTGTCCGCTCTTAGCCTCAATATTCCGCAGTGCCAACAGCGTAGGAATCTCGCCTCGATTTTGAACTTCGGTGCCCAGATCATTGAATGATAGCTCTGCTATACGGAATTGCGCAAGAGTTCTAGCTTATACGCAATACCAAGGTTCCGCAATAGAGTTCGAAAAGCAAGGCTCGAGGCTTCAACCCCCAATTTCTAGAAGACAAGGCATAACGAACGCGGCACTGGCACGTGGCAGTTTGTGCATGGAGGTGTTCGGCAAGCAGAATAGAATCATGTGCTGTCCGCTCGGGATATCATCGTGCATAGCAGTCTCGAAGTATGGCAGGATGCATGACTAGAATACAATGACAGCGCGTATGCTCCCAGTGCTGCGCTCGATGCTTCGTTCACTTGCAGCGATCGTTATCAATTCGCATGTCGGCT
>Ga0265797_10001887_pt1 | contig 36361 bp, 23 predicted proteins | sample P2T30metagenome_FD_192433 | JGI IMG/M metagenome (GOLD analysis project Ga0265797, IMG submission 192433) | Plant litter microbial communities from East Loma Ridge, Irvine, California - P2 T30 | ecosystem: Environmental > Terrestrial > Plant litter > Unclassified | place: USA: California...
CTCAGCATCGTATTTGAGAGCGCTCGTGGCTGCCAGGGTATGGTGTTACAGCTCGTTTTCGACCCTCTAGCTTATTTACAGTACAGTGCTCTGCCTGATCATCATCCCGGCCCAGCCGCATTCTACCAATGGCCTGGAGCGAGGAATCTAGTACCAGGTCTTGTGGCCGAAGACCATGCGGAACATCATGTACATGGTGGCTGTGTTATTGTCAGTCGCTGAAGTGCGTCGCTTGTGTGTGGGTTCGAGGACGTACCGCTGCTGGTAGCGATCAAAGTGGCGTAGTAGGGGTAGAGCATGATCTTGGCGCGAGGGCCCTGTTGTTCGTCTTTTGTCAGCATTTTGCTCTTCCTAGCTGGGTGTGTTCTGTCCTCGTGCGCGATGTGCCAGTGTCTCCGATGTCTTTGCTCTTCCGCGCACGCTTGTGTATCAACCCACCTTCTGCCACTGCCTGAGGCCGTCGTGGTTCTGGTGGAGCCTCTGCCACGCAGGAACGTTGTTCTTGCGGTGAAGGCCCGGGAAGTTGGGCATGCTGTGTCTTGTGTCAGCGGTTGTGTTCGAGGGCTTGGTGGTTATGCCGGTGGTCGCGGGTCGGGCGCAGAGGTTCGCGGCGGGCGGAGGGCAACGTACGCGATGCGGCGAGCAATAGTGGGACGCATTGTGGCTGTGAGTGGAGTGGTCTGAGGTGTTGAGGTGGTGGGGAGTGCGCAATGGGTGAATGAGAGCAGTTGTTCGAGGTTCGGGATACAGCGAGACGAGAGAGAGCTCGGCCATTTCCGCTGAGTCGGAGACCAGGCACCAATTCAGGCAGCATTCGTTCCTTCTCCAACCAAAAGTTTAGAGGGAGCACGGCAATAAAGTCGCTTGTCAACTATCAACATCCGCCATTTGGGCGCCCGACTTCACATATGCAATGGCGCCAGACAGAGGAGGAGAGCTGAGCTGCGCGTTGCAATGGGTGCGCGATTCGACAAGTGGCTCGCTCGGCCGTCCACACTGCACTTCTTGCGCCAGCTCGTAGGCCCTGAGCCTGCTGCAGTCCGGACGAGACGACCACACTGGAACAAATCGCCTGGACAATACCCGCGATGCTATTCAACAGCGCAACCAGAGCGGGTAACATATACGCCCGGCCATGCCTCAACGGACCAAGGATCCCTTGCTGCTGTTGCTGCAGCGTCGATCGAGACATCACGCGAGCAGCGGAAACGAGTTGCACAAGAGCTAGGACTGCGTCTACCACGAGAGGAAGACGATGAGCGACTTGATCGTCAACGAACATCAACCCCATCCTCGACGAGCTACTCCGATCTGTTGTACTCCGAAGCTCGCGTCCGCGAATTCTCGACTGCTCGAGGCTTGCTTATCGACCATCCCATGAACCATGTCAATATTGAGGCATGGTGTAAGATTTTGGAATACCGGAAACGCACGGATGGTTTTGCTGGTATTCTGGATGTTTGGGCTGGTATGCGCAAACGGAAAATCAACCTACCAGTGGATGGTCCTTACGCCGATGTTATGTGGACTACATTCTTGTATGCTGTGATTGTCCGGAACCCCGACGAAACGAAGCAACGGCTTCTGAGGGAGTTGTTCGAGCACGCAAAGACTCTGAAGGCCAAGGGGACGGGCTTCTACCGCTCGTTCCATACGGCCCTCGTCGGACGATTCCTGCGAGTGATCCAGGGTGGCGCCAAGGAGAATTCTCGAAGCACGAGCACGAAACCAGAACTGGAATGGCATCGAGCCGCATGTGAACTCGGTTTCTGCGATGGTCGCTCATTGCCTTTTCTGGTGATGCATGTTCTGAAAAGCGCACATCTGAATATAGCTTTTGCAAGATGGCAGGAGCTATATCGCCACGATCAAATATATTTTGGCAACGATGCGCGTGGAATCTACGATCTTTGCATGCCACTTGTTCTCCTGCACGCCAACCGGAATCCGGCTCTTGTCGTTGCGTGGCACAACTTCCTTGTTGGGAACAACGATGTGCCCAGTCCAGAACTGGCATCCAACCAAGCTGTCAAATATCTCTTGGACATCTCATCGAGCGGCGAAATGTCTTCTGCGAATCATCTACAGTTGAAACACCTTTCCGCCATCCTGACCGAGGATCGCGGCGACACACGACCGCCAACATCCCCATTACTTTCACGAGCTTTGATGAGTGGTCTTGTGGGTGACGTACACGGCATCAAACCAAAGGTCATCAGCGACAAGTTTTGTGCTCGCATGTTCGCGACGCAAGCGTTCTCACTGGAGACTAGCATTCGAGGTCTTGCCCTACTGGGGACCGAAACGTTGGGCCCTATAGCTCTGCGCGAGCTTGCTGTACGAGCGGGCACCCCTGGAAAGTTTAAAGAGAAGCTCGTAGACCTCAAAGATGCTGGCATAGCGATCTCGCCCTCAAAATATGCACATGTTCTGCACACAGTGGTCTCGAATTCTCAGACCGATCTCTTCCAGACACTCCTTGCCAGTGATCAACACCCCGAAAGCTACGATGACCAGCACACGCAAGAGACACTTCTCGCGAACTTTTTGCAAGCAGAGGATTGGCCTTTGGCCCACATCGCACTGATTAGTCTCTCAAGCAAGGACATTGGAGAGACTTCCCGCGCATGGAATCGTTTACTCCAGCACTACATACGAAACCACAACCATAAGGAAGTTGTACGAATCTTCGATCACATGTGCTCCGAGCAGCTGTACATCACGTCTAGAAGTCTCAACTTCATGATGAAATACTTATTGCCTGCTCGTGCAATCAGTAAACAACCAATGCTGTCTCAAACCCCAAGAGTGGCTGGGTTCGATGCCGATAATTTTGTAGCGAACGCACACATGTACGCCACATTACACGAACAATCACTCACACCTGATCGATGGGTCGAGTTACTGAAGCGATACGGCATGACTGGTAGATTGACTGGACTTGAACGTCTGGTTCACTGGCTTATGCGGCGGCATGTTAGCCAGGAAGAAGAGAACGAGAATGTCAGCAGCAACAACAACAACAACAAGCGCTATCGTCTTCACCATGATATCTCGACGCTGTCCAAGATACTTAATCCTGTCATGCTCAGAGCAATAATTGTTTGGGAATTCCGTTACACCGGCCTGCGGAACAATCTTCAGCCATTAAGGCCGCCGCTGCAGACAGTGTCGGACTTTTCTTGGACACGTGGAATCACGCTCCTTCTGGATCTGAAGCAAATGGGCCTTGAGGTGCGGACCAAAGATATCAGACGCGCCGTCACTGGTATCCTGTGGATGCTCTTTGGCCCTGGTGTTTCGAAGCGGCGTATCAACTTAAGCCTCATTCGTCGCAACCGACTCACGATCATGGATTACGTCAAGGCCGCAAACAATGCTTGGGATACACCACTCTTTGAGATCCCTCAGAACTCCGATGGCATTGCGACAGAAGCACAGGTGTTGACTGCAGTCTTTGGAAGTCAACGCCTCGCCAGTCAGGAACATGGCAACTGGGTTGATGTCGATGCTTGGGCTGCCGCCAAAGAAGAGGGCTCGTGGAGCGAGGCACCGCCGAACTTGCAAGATCGGCATCGAGCATGGTCAAAAAGCGCATTTCGATTCGTGGATAACTTTGAGTCAAGACACCAAAGACAAGCTGCAAGTCGAAAAATTGAATCTTTCGGGTCGAAGCTCTCCAACGCACAGCACGATAGCAGTGCGTTCCACCGGGTTATTCTTCTACAGAACCAACAGCCCGATACTCAGCCACCGCCTCCAGACACATATCACGGTGGCAGTGCGTTCCGGCGGATTAACCTTCCACAGAGTCAACATCCCGCTCCTCAGCCACTGCCTTCAGATATGCAGGACGATGGCGATGCGTTCGGCCAAATTACGCTTCCACAGAGTCCACAGCCCGCTGCTCAGCCATTGAATTGGCGTCCGCTACCCAGTCAGCCAAGTACTCCGGAAGAACCTTGACCTTGTTGTTCGCATCCTCGATAGGCTGGCCCATCATCTGGTACGTCGGCACCACACCAGTCCACGTCTTGCCAGACAGCTCTGCATTTTGCAGGTCAGACTTCTCGTCTCCTGGCCCGCCAGCTCGCGTCTTTGCAGACGCCGTCTCAATTCTGATCTTGAGGACTGCCGTAGCTGTGATCTCAGATTTGGACGGCGGGTGTCGGCTGTTCTCCCATCGATGCGGCACTGACTCGTTCGTGATCAAGCGCATCGCCCACAGCACCTCCTCTGGGTCTTCGACGACGCTGCCGTACCCGAACAGAACGGCGCAGCGGTAATTGCAGCTGTTGTGGAATGGCGCCAGGCTGAGCACGTAGCCGTCTAGGATCGTGGCGGCCACGCAGATTGGCATCTCGCCGCCGGTTGTGAGCTTGAAGAGACGCGCTACGTTGGAGCCGTGCACGTAGACATGTGCTTGTTCATCGTCGGCGTATGTAGCGATGATTCCTAGCATGGGCAAGATGGTGGGGAACTGCGGGCCATCTTTTGGCGGAGCGTTGAAGGACACATGGAGGATTGGGCATTCGTTGACTATGCCGTGGATGAGCTCCGTGTCGTAGCTGGCTGTTTTTGTGATTAGCGTTGAGTTTTGTAACATTATGTAGCATATACGTGTATTATATTCACGGATCAAGAAAGTTTGACTGATCGTACCTCGCTGACTGTATCTGTTCGCTTTCGTAAGGTGGTCGGGCGTGTACTGAGCCATCTTGTCGTGCGTGCTTGTCACAACTGATACCAGATCGTGTATGAGTACTTAAGCTGATGAATAACAAGCGATCATGTACCTGCCTTTATACTTGCTCTCAGTTATCTCGCAAAGACTCACTGGTTGTTTGCTATTTTCATCGATGCTGCACTTTGCTCGCGTGGACGCATGCATATCGACAGCAGTCAACCGAGGAAGGTCATGTTTCGCCTGCGACTGCTCTTTCGGGCAATGATCGATCTCGTGCCTGCATGCTGACCACGCAGCCGCAATAGCCATAGCAGGATAGCTTGATAGCTTCGAGCTCATGTCTCGACCCCGCCTCGCTTCAAGGCTTGATGGAGAAAGGCCATGCGAGGAGAATCTATGGACTATGGAGAAGTTGAAGAAGCGAGAATTGAGAAATGACATTAGCGTCATTCGAAGGAATGTGTGATCGATCGTTCTTTGCATCTACAGCTTGTGCAATCAAGGTCGTGTACGGACTTTTAGTCGTAAGTAACGCCACACATCAGTTTCGTAGCGGTCGACATATCCCTTGGTGCTTGCAGCCTACTGTACTGGCATGGGTAGGAAAGCAAGTGAAGGTGCGCTGGTGCTTGGGCTATACACAGGCTTGTGCGGGCGTATTGTGCGATGACCTGCAATTCAAAGACACCATCATGGACAGGCATTAAAGCAAATGTTCCAAGCACATATCCCAATTCACCGACATCGCGAGAGACAATTTTCCCTGTCCGCACGTGACCTTCATCGCGCCTCAGGTTCACGACGAAGTCTCGTTGTAACCAATGCCCAGACCGACTGGGCAATCAGAAATGTCGGCCTGCCAATCTTCCGCCGTCTGTGCGTACAGAGACAAGTAGGTGTTTGTCGTGTAGTTCTTTGGCAAGTAGTTCGACACGTCAGCCGTTGTGTAAGAAGCTCCCAAGTCCGACAGAACTGTCAGCACATCCTTCTGCACGAAGTCAATGAAGATCAGATCGACGGTCTCGGGGTCTGATCCGTCGGTTGGGAAAGTGCCGTTCGCGGAGAAGTACTGCGGGTTGGTGTAGAATGGAATGGGTGTGTGGACTGTATCATCGCCATCGTCGCCGAAGTCGTCCTTGGTAACGTAGCCGGGATGGGTGTCAGTGCTCTGACGACGAATCACTTTGCCGAGCGAGCGCTTCTGTGTGCTGTGGTCATGGAAGACGCCTGGATCAACGCAATCGTCCCCACTGAGATGAAGCGCAGGGTTGTAGAATCCGAAGTCGCTGGTCTCGAGAGAGCGCTTCGAAAAGAAGCTGCCGTTGTTGAGGATGCCGATGATCGGGCCAGCGAGTTCGTATGGAACGTCCGGGATGTACTGGAAAGCGTTCTGGAACGGAGATACGATGAAGCTATCATCAAATGTGAATGGGCCTTTAGGAAGGTCAAATCGGACTCCACCGGTATTTTGGATCAAGACACGGCTGTTATCCGCCCTCGACTGGTTGACGATGACTGTGGAGACCGCCTTTTGTAGCAGGGTGTATATGCTGCCGGTAGACAGGAATGGAACACAGCTGACACACCACGTCTGTGGGGCGCAGCCGTATAATTTTGTCAGGTTCAGATCGTGGCGCAAATTGTAGATGTCTTGAGTGGTGTTGAGCCCTCTGGTGGTATCGAAACTCTTGATCTGGCTGCCTGTGGCATGGTACTCGAACGTAATGCGATTCCAATCGAGATACCGGCGGGAGTAAGTCAGACTCGAGCTGTTGGTGGGTGCAGCATATGTGGCATTACCATCAGTGGTAGCATTGATCTTTACTGCCTTGTTCGTCGGGTTCGGAACACCCACGGGCTTGACAGTGCCATTGTACGTGTCGCTTTCGATGCCACTCATGGAAAGCCAGCCAAGTGTTTCGCAGTAACGTCCGGAGCCCAGCGCAGTTGTCTTGTCATCGTAGACAGCAAAGTCGCGAATGTGATTGTGTCCACCAAAGATCTGGATGGGAGTGTCCGGTTTCTTAGCACGAATGGCGTCGTAAACTGTTGCAAACGTGGAGCTGGAGACTGTCGGCCTTGCTGGATTGTGTCCAATCAACAGGTAGAGGTCGACGGCCTCATCGCAGGTGATAGCGTCTTGAAACCACTGCTGAGTTACCATCTCGGCTGCCGGAATGACCCTACTGGCATTGCTGTTGCCTGTGAAGTTGAACAGTACGCCAAATGCCATGACCCGGAGACCGTGGTCGGTCGTGAAATAGCGGTGGGTCACGCCCATGTACTCAAACTCAGAAGTAGCAGGGTTCAGGACTTGGACGTTGGACGAGACGTAGCGGTCACCATATCTCCGACTGAAGTTGTAGAAGTGCTCATATGTGATCTCGCTGATATAGAGCTCATGATTTCCGGGAGTGAGAATATCATAGTCGATCCTCTGATTCATTGTCAGTGCTCTGTTATACCATTCTGTATGAGAGTGTGTAGCTTTCAAGGGCATAGTGTCATGAGAATGGCCTAGGTAGAAATGCACTTACCTCAAAGATTGGGTTGCTGTCAAGTCCATTTGGTGCGGTTGCATCACTAAGCCCGGCGCCGTCATGCAGATCCTGTTGAGATCACCATTAGCTTTGCGCCGGTAGGCATTCTCGATTCACGTACACCAGTATCGACGAGCAACAAGTCGACGTCGTACGCCTTGGCTTTGGCACGCATATCTTTCACGAATGAAACGTAATCTCCCCAATCTGCGCCATAGTTCTGTTCTTTCAGGTGGCCCTCCTGTAATTACACGTGGGTCAGTACGAGAAGATTCGGTTTCGAGCAAAAGGACGGGCCTACCAGCCAACCATGAGTGTCAGTCGTATGCATGAAGTTAAGCTGTCCCCACGCTAGGGGAGCTCTTGGTTGCGAGGTCGTGTTCACTGCATCAGGCTGCATGCGGCGAACGTTTCTCGTCAGAACAACATCTCGCTCTGGGTGCTCGCAGCTTTCACAAGCGAGCGCCGCAGTGCTCAATCCTGTGAGAAGCAGAGTCGCCGAAGTCCAATGCATCGTGAGAAGTCCACTGTCGTCTGTACAGAGCCAATGCCTTGAGCGGAAGTGGGCAGCAAGGAAGTATATCTCTTGCCACAACACGGCGCATTGCAGACGGCTCGGCGATCGCCTGTGTGTGATTTTCCCATCATCGCTGCCATCGCTCCCGTGTCATTGGGCCTCCCAAAAACGTTATCTTGGTGCACGTGGGCACAAGCGAGGTTAGACGGAGTGGAGAACATATCAAAATGGCAGGGATCTCCAGGTTCAAGCTCTCCTCCCCCGAGCTTGTCATGCTTGATTGCGGGTTTGCAAACGCCGTACGATATGCTGCGACCACATGCATGTAACAGAATATTGGATTCGTTGGCTGCGTGGTTGGACACTCCATCGCGACTTCCATGTTGCGTACACCCGCAAAGTCAAATACCAGGTATCTCGTTTATCTTTCAAACCATCTAGCCCTACCTCCTATGGTTCCGGCGGAATCACTATCATCAAAGCGCGGGTTTCGATAAGAACCTCAGCTCAATTCTAAGAAACTGCATATCAGTTTTGACCTGCTATATACAGCTAGCTAAGATTGAGCTTCGAGGGACCGCGGATGTATTGTACACAGAACTAACATATGTATACAGCACATGTACTGTGTACATGTGCATGTGCATCATGTAGGGTTAGGGTTCCACAATGCTTGTTGCACCTGTGAACATTGTTCTCCCGTATGGTCGTTCTTGTGGCTAGGAGGTAGTACAGAGATATCTAAGGCTGTATGTAGTAGTAGCATCATATTGGAAGCTTATATACAATCTCAGACCTTACATTATCTCAGCGGCAGTGTTGGCCAACTCAGAATGCATGTACACGCGCGGACAACAACGCATGAGGAAACGCTAGAATCGCTGAACGTAAATTCATTATCATATACATCGAATATTTCACATGAAAGTCGAAAAGCCTGCGAGCAGTCTATCTTGCGGGCTTCTGTGTGCGTATGGGCTAATCTATCGATCGTTGTCTCCAACCCAGGCCGGTAGCTACAGCACAGGTGATACAGCTGTATGTAGCCGCGGGGTGGTCTGTCACTCATTGCAGGAGCTCCGTCATCTGGTGGTACTCTCACAAATCTCTCAGAAAACTGATCGCTGGATCGTCACCAGTCTTCATAGCTAAGCATCGGAAACTTCAGCTGAGCGTGCTGGCTGCACAGATACAGCAGCATCCAAGATGCCGCTGCCGTGTTGTGCTCGGAGGCATCAAGGTCGGCGATCACGCCAACGGGTCACGACATTTGCTCTGAAGCCTGACCCAGCTGATCAAGCAAAATACTGCATCATCTTGCGCTCCCATGACCTTCTCAAATGTCCTTGACGAAGCCGATCTCGACCAGTTTGTCAATCGGCACCTTCAAATTCGCCATCTTGCTGCGTGTATTGTGGCGAACAAACAGGAAGATAGAGAGAAGGAATGATCGCCAATACGGCGATGCCTTGCGGATGTTCATTTCTTCCTTTCCGATGACATAGACAATGCGGTGGGCGTATGCAGCATCGATCGATGCAAGCGCAGAGGCCGTGTCGCTCTCAGCGCTCACGGTGGTCGAGTTCTTGACTACTTGGTTGACGGGCTGGATTTCTGAGATCTCATGGCGCACACCGATCCTGTGAGCGTGGTTGTGGTACCTAGTCGCGTTCCGCTCGATGACGTGCTGCCTGATTTGCTCAAGCACGATTGACGCAAGGTCTGGGGTGATCACTTCATCCATGTAGCCGTACCTGATCATCAGGCGGTAGCAATTTGGCCAGGGCAAGTCGTAGACGAAGAAGCGCTCGTCATCTGAGATTGTGGGTCTTTCTACCGCACGGAGATGCAGGAAGACAGTGGTTTCCGGCCTCGTCACTAGTTTTTCGAGGAATTGACTGAAGACCATGGGCGTACTACCATCGCCGATCTTGTCGAAGAATATGCCAAAGCCGCGATTTGTTGACACCGGTTCATTGCCATGACGTGTGAGCCTGTATGTGCCCTCTCCATCCGCTAGTGCGAAACGGTCGAGCGGTGCACGATCGGCAGCTTCTGCTGTCCATTGCTGCTCTTTCCCGAAGCGCCAGATGATGAAGAAGATGGCCAAGACGGCCGCGAGAGTCAAAGTGAACCATGCACCAAGAGGTACCTTTGTCATGGCGGCCGACAAGAATGCTCCGTCCAACGTCGCAATGGTGACGGCTGGGAAGACAACGACGTACCAGGGCAGAAGCCAGACGATGAGAGCAACCAGAGTGACCATGCAGGTATCGAAGAAAGTGACCATGATGACACAGACACCATATGCATTGCCCAGCGAGGTCGTGTTGTTGTAAACCGCCGTAACGATGACAGTACCGATCATAAGCAGCCAGTTGGCGAGAGGGACGTAAAGCTGGTTGTGGAAAACCTTCGAGGTGTGGACAATCTTGATCGAGGGGAAATAGCTGAGCTTGGTGATCTGAGCGATCAGTTGGAACGTCGCTGTGATAATCGCTTGTGACGCCACAACAGCAGCGAGGACCGCGAGGATCATAGTTGGGATCAGAGTGCCTTTCGGCGCCGTGTAGAACACAGGGTATGCGTAGGCCTCGGGATGTACGGAGATGTAGGCGGCTTGGCCGCTGTATGTCAAGAGCAGTAGTGGAAGGCACCAGCAAAGCCAACTAATCTGAATAGCTTGTCTGCTAAACGCACCGAGGTCCTGATGATGATGGTCAGTGTGTTCCCTGGATGCAGATTGGAGGTGATATCGCAAGCACTTACAGCAAATAATGCTTCAAGGCCTGTGAAGCACAACAGTACACCACCGAGACTGTGCCATCCCTCCTCCTTGTGGCGGATCAAGAATGAGAAGGCTTCACCTGGATTGAAAGCCTTCAACACCGTGTAATCGTACTTGATCAGATTGAACAACCCTATGCCTCCCACCCAGCCCAACCATATGACGACAATCGGCGCAAATGTTGATGCAACCTTAGTCGTTCCCAGTGGTTGTATGAGGAACAACAAAACAAGGGTGCCGCATGTAGCTCCTACCACTGTGGAGGTCTTGACTGTGGTGATGACATTCAGGCCTTGGTAAGCTCCAAGCACCGATTGCGCAGGTGTCAATACGCCGTCGGCCATCACGAGCGACACAGCCAATACGCCGATTACCTTCAGCAAGCCGCGAAAGAACTTGCTTTTCTCGATGCGAGCTCGGATTGACCGGTTCCCATGCGGCATTTCTCCTGTGAGCACGCGTTGTATCTTGAGCGAGTGCGCTTCTTTCGGATCGATGTTGCCCAGATTGGCGTAGCGCGAAAGCAAGGAATAGCACGAGAAGGTGCCGCCCTCACCCTCATTGTCTGCTCGCAGGATGATGAACACGTATTTCAGTGTTACCATCGTGAGAAGAGACCAGATGATTAATGAGAGAATCCCGGTTACGTCGGTCTTGCTGGGTGCAGAGCTGAACGTCGACGAGAACACATAGAGAGGAGACGTGCCGATGTCGCCGTAGATAACACCCATGGATTGATAGGCGAGCCAGAGAAGGTGTCGACCCTTGAAGGTCTGCTTCACTCGATGATCGATTGGGGATGCTTTTTCGAAGTCGTTGTCGTCCGCGCTCATGCTCGACCGAGACTTGGACGTCTGGTTTGCCGAGTCTCGTCCCTTTGAGGTGACCCGGGAGAAGACAATGCCAGGATTATCGGTTGCGCCATCAGGGCGAGAGGGATGGCGGCGTAAGACATCTTCGCTGAATTGGATGTTGGTTGTGGTCATGACCTTGCCGCAAAGATTTCTTTGTTGCTGGATTCAATATCGTTGGTACCAAAGTAAACAAGGTTTCTGCGGATCTTCGAACGATCACAAACACACGTGGGAATGCACGTGGTGAGGCGGGGCTGTGAGTTCGAGAGTATGGACAGAAGCATTCCAGTGCGGCGACCGAGCAGCGCAAGCTTTATCTTCACCATGGCGCTACAATTCAAACCTGAACGTCGTTCTTTTGTTATCTCTGCACTTTTGGATTATTGTCATCAGTGTTGCGCCGTCGAGTGCTTACTGGTCCCAGATATCAAAAAGAACGGCTGCCATGTGGGATGTGGCGGCTGTGCGAGGCAACAAAGCCAGAAAATCGCTCAAGTCGCCATAAATGCCGCAAAGTGTGAGGATCTGCAAGCCAACCATTGAACAGCGCAATATCCCACAATATCCCGCCTTTTGGGTGGTACAGCAGCGTCGCTACAGTCGGCGTGACACGTGTCGGACAAATATCCCTGGAGCTCATCGCAGACTAATGGTGGTTTTGGAAGGTACCGCATATTTGAGGGTACCGTGCTAATTAGCGGCTGGTAAAATTAAAGTTGTAACAACAATTCGATGCATCCAGCCAGAATGCTAGGCGGCATTCTCTGCTCCATCAAGAAGCTCTTCCCTTTCTTCTTCAGGCTCATTGACCGCTTCGACAGACTCCTCTCCTGCGGCTTTCCATCCCGTTCCAGCCTGCAGGAATATCATTAGTGCCGCCAATCCAGCTCCACTAAGAAACAGCAACTTCAGTGCCTCTTCGTAGCCTTTCACTGCAACCTCTTTCTGCACGCCTTCCAAGCTCCCAACCAGTGCCGGCGAACCGAGTAGCCTGATGACCAGATCCTCATTCTTGATGCCGCGCTCCGCAAACTGCCGTGTCAACGAATTGTACAAAGTGCGCGAGAACAAACCGCCACCGATAGCAGACCCAAACGACCCAGAAAACCCTCTGAATGTTGCAAGCAGGCTGGTTGCAATATAGTGAGTGCTCTTGGGCGTGAGGTGAAGCAGATGCGCGAGATTGTAATTGAGCGCTGCACCCGTCAGAGCTCCGGACATCAACAAGTCAAGCACATACAGCCACTTGTTGGAATCGTGCGTTGAGAGAACTGCCAGCAAGACCATCGTGAACGGGAACAATATGTACACCACTAGCGTGGGCAAATAGAAAGATCCCGAGCGACGGATGTGCAAGCCGCCAACAATCAGACCTCCGAGCGCGAAGCCGGCATTCGTAGGCACCAGGATAGCTCCAGCGCTCGCAGGTGACCAGTTACGGACCGCGATGGCGTACGTCGGTGTGTAAAACAGGACAGCCCAGCGGGCCATCATGTATCCAACGGTCGCCAGGCATGTAAGAAGCAAGCCACGGGACTTGAGGAGTGATAGAGGAATGATAGGGTCGCTAGCGAGGTACACTTCGTTCAGGACAAAGGCTGCGAAAACAAAAGGCGACAGGAGGAGAGGCAGCAGCGGGATGTGGCGTGGAGCACCCAGACTGTATAGCACGAGTACAATCGACGCGGTCAATGAAATAGCTCCAATGTAGTCCAGCTTGGCAAGGCGAGTAAGAGTAGGTACTTTGGAGTCGTCTTGCTGTCCAGTGGTGAAAGTAGCCGGGATGCTCAACAACAGAACCGCGCCACTTAGCAAGGCAATGGGTGCCTGGATTAAGAACAACCACCTCCATCCCACTACACCGAGTAGAGCACCTGCGGCGGTGGCACCCACAGCAACGCCGATTGTGAACCCGGTGTTCAAGAGGCCAATGGCTAATCCACGCGACTTTGAGCTTGTGACCTCCAGAACGGTAATTATAGAGACCGTGAAGATACCGGAGGCCCCAACACCAGTGAGAACTCTCCCAACGATGAATGAGTTGAACGAATTCGAAAGACCGGATGCTATCGTGCCAATGGCGAGTAGAACTGTCGAAGCAAATATCGTAAGTCGTGGGGTGAAGACAGCCGCTAGTTTGCCATTGAGAGGTCCCAGAGCGCTCATGGCAATGAGGTAAGCAGAAGTGAACCATGATGTTTTATCGAATGCATCCAGGTCTCCAGCAATCGCAGACTGAGTGGTGGTCAGGATAGAAATGTTTGTTGATTGCAAGAAGATGAGGACCCCCAATGCCAGAGCTGTGAAGACAGTACGGAGAGTCGTGATGGATTGCGAGACATCATCGTCTTTGCTGTGAGCATCTGCTGGACCATTGAGACCTCTGTCACGCTCTCCCGTAGGCGGTTGCACGAGTATCAATGGAGTTCTTTCATCGTCCACGTCAGCTCGCCGGGATTTGGCGGGCTGAGGCATCAAGCTTTGTGGTTGTTGTTTCAATGATTTCAAGTGACGCCGATATAGGTTCAAGGGAGATGGCACAGGTATGGGTTTGATGGCACAACAGAGTCGGAAGAGAAAGCAATAACACGTCGGAGAGATTACAAATGCATGGCGTAAGCCACGGACTCTATGATGAATAGTGGGTGCACAATCGAACCACCTGAAGGAGATTAGCGTGCGGCAATGGCCGGTGCCGACCTCCTGTAGCAATGACGCAGGCGCCAGCCTCTCGGTCGGTATCTCCACTCCATCGAACAAGCACCAAACACATCGCTGTGCCAACCAGCACAAACTTACGGGCTTGAGTCTTATATGTACGCGTCGATCAGAACAGTCGAGCACATCGCTCACCATCATAAATGATTTCACACTAATACTGTCGATGAAACTGGAGAGCATCTCATCATGAATCGTGGCGGCCGAGGTCAGTATGCTCGAGGCGGATACAACAACCGTTACAGCTCTCGTGGCCGTGGTCGTGGCGGCGGAAGCGGAGGTGGTCCCAGATCGACGGCACCGAGAGGTGTCTTCGCCGACGGTATCTGGCATTGTGATTGTACGCCACGCCTTCCAGCCGAGCATTTCAAAGTGAAGAAAGAAGGCAAAAACCAAGGTCGCTGGTTCTACACATGTCAAAATCGAGAACCGCAGAGATGTGGATTTTTCCTCTGGGAAGAAGACGCCAAACTTCGAGAAGAAGGAGTGGTACTAAACAACAGCAGATCCGAGCCCAAGAGCCGACAAGTTCCTGCTGCCCAGGACGGCTGGGATGCCGGTAGAAGCAAAGGTGGCATGTTCGCAGGCGTCAACCCCGTGGCTAAAGAAACCGATCGTGTCGCTACAATGGAGGACGATGAGTCTACAGAAGATGAGAGTCCTCCGCCGGCTTATTCTTCGCAGCGACATAAGACCAGCGGAGCAAAACGAAAGGCCGCCGATGCAGCGAACTTGGATGGTGACCACGACAGTGGGGATGACGAGCTGTTACCTTGGCCTCTCACTGGCCAAGAAGAACAGGATCTCATTGACGTTGCTGATTCAGTAGCGTCAGCGCCTGAGACGCCTCGCAAAGCTGCGAAGACAGGTGTCTACGCAACCCCTGCCACCACTGTCGAGAAGAAACGCACTTTACCGTGGCTACAAGATAGAATGGACGATTCAAGTGTATCGACAACGCCTTCCGTACTGCCAGTTCACGAGGCGGACTACCTCAAAACGCCTTCCAAGCGATCTGCAAACATCCTGGCTCCAATCCCAGAACAACCGTATCCGCCAACACCGACACTGCAAGTCATGACGCGGAATACTCAAGCCACATCCTCCTCAACGCAAGGGCGATACACGGATGCCTTGTCAAATCCGGCAGACAGCACGAGCTCTTTGACGAACGAAGCCCTTGCTGCATTGTCCGGTACGTCTGTGCCAGACGATGTTCTTACTGCGCTGCGTGGGGTGTTGAGCAAACACGATCTGAAATCCCAAGGCGTAGTCAAGGGAAGAGAAGTCTCACGATTGGCTTTGAAGGCGAAGGAGGCGAAGATTGTGGAGCTGCAGGCAAGGGTCGCGAGTTTGGAGGCCGAGCGAGAACTTGATAGAGGTGTGATCAGGAGTCTCCGATGGGAAGGCGAGCATGGTGTACACGGGGCTGTAGGTGAAGAGTGACTACTCTGTGTGACGAAATTTGTGAGCCCAGGGTGATGTCGTGGGGCTAACGCATTGGTTCTTGCGCATGCGCATATGCATCTCCGTAAGCACTCTGCTAATATCTTCCGATATTGGCACAGGAAGACGCTTGTCCGCTCTCCGAGATCTCGCCAGAGATAGCGAAGTCTTTCCACGGCGCTCAAGAAATGGAGAAAAACATGCTAAGCACTTTCACTCGTCCGGCAAACATTCACTTAAGCCATGTCTTGTGACTCAAAGCTTTCTTTCACTAAAAGCTGGCACGTCCGCTCACGAATGTCGCGATGGCCCAAGCCTGACGCCGCTCGCATTGTTCCACCTGCGCACTTGATATAGCTTCCGACAGTCATGGCCAGCCTTACCATCCCTACATCCAACAGCAACATACAATTGCCATCGAGCACCAAAGCCACCATGGTAGCCCCGACTTCTCTCTTTCTCGACAAGCTTTCGCCTGAGCTTCGCCTGCGCATATATGGCCACGTCTTCGGCTCTAGTCGCGTCATCAAGCCTGCTGACAGCAACACAGCACTCGGCGTGCGCAAAGATCCTACCGCCCACATCGCATTTTCTTTCGCACCTCCCGCACCAGATGTACCCCTAGACGTTTCGATCCTCCTCAGCAACAGATTCATCTTCACTGAAGCACTTCCTGTGCTCTACGATCAGAAGATTATCAGAGGAACAACAGAAGATTTCGACAAGCTTCTCCAACATGCGGATTTTGTGGAACAGGCCCGGCGAATCGAGATCGCAGACTGCATCGGGTCTTGTCAGAACAACCAGTTTCACTCGGTCCTTCGCCGCCTTCAAGTATTGCCTAGAGTCCGCTCCCTCGTGATCCTCAGTGACTGTCTGGGACACGTGGACAAGAAGCTTGTCGGTGACGATGAGTATTTGACAGTTCCAGGCTTCTGCGGTATGGCCCAGCTCGGTAAAGTCACTTGCATCGACATCGGACGTTACGAGATCTCTGGCATGTTCAAAAAGTTTGAGTTTGTCAACAGAAGGCTACAGTTGATGTGGCCCAGTGTTCGACAAACGCCCGATGACTACGATGCATACCAAGAGTTCACATCGCTGCTGGCGAATTGGCCTTTGAAGGAATTACAATATCACAACGATCCCAACAGAAACGCATGGGCTCGCAAGATTGCTTTGGCGCTGCAGACCTCCCTACGCTGCTGGGCATCACTGCACGATCGACTTCTTGCTATGGCCATATCAGGAGAGTTGCAGAATCTCCGCAGTTCGCAGGAGCCCTCTCAAGTGGAAAAGTTCCTTCGGCTCAAGCAATTCGCCAGGACTACAAGGACTCACGCCGGCTTTGATGCCACACATCTGGTTGATGGATTTGCAGAGCTGACCCATCTAACGCGATGGTGTCTTCGTGGTTTGAAGGCTGGCGATGACCATGAAAGGCTATCATGGGCTACTGAGTATCTTTCGATCAACCTCGCCACCCACCGCGCACCAAGAGCTACCGGCTCACAGCTTGTGAGGAGGACACAGAGATTATCTACCTGGCCCGAAGCGGATGGCTCCCTACCCACAATCGCATACTACTGCAAAGAACAGGACAACGTTTCTTCAGGCCTGAGCAGCTCGCTGTTCATTGCAGACCCGGTATATCGCGGTGCTTTCATTGATCGCGAGAACGGGTCATATTTCATTGGGCATTCCGAGCTTCCACTCAAGGGGATCATGAAGATGAACTGGCGTCAGAACTTCCCTGGTCTCAGCGCCCCCGAGATGAAGCGTGCTACACACCTGTGTATGGCATTGGTCCCGCACAGCCGCAGTATCGCGCCCGAAACCCACGGCCTCCAGGCACACGATCTGTGGTATGCAGATTTGCTCAAACGATACATTTGTGCCACGGGTGTTTATTGCCGATACGACTTGCATCATGCAAGTTCCCATGACATGCGCGAAGTGGTCATTACGGTTTTATCAATCCTGGCATCCTCGGAGGAGAGGAAGAAATATGGCGTAAGCCGAAAGGCCGCTGAGCTGCTCCCCGACGCACCAGCAGGCTTCGACGAGGATCTCTTTCAGGCGCTGGCATGGCGGTATGGTAGGCTGCTCGAGCGCGTTTGGCGCGATCACGTTGTTGCGACTGCCAACGCAACCTCGATGGATTTGGATTGATGGAACCGGCTCAGATCTTATCAACGGGACTGTGGAAGTCAGTGGCGAGAAGGAAAAGTGGGCATAGGTGGCACTGCAGCGACTCAGGGACATGTTGTATGGCCTTAGAGGGATGTGCGGTAGCGAATTCAGTGGTTAGGTCTTTCGGTCAAGCTGGTGAATTCTTGCATAAGTAACTGTTCTGTCATTCATACCCCCTTACAAGTGAAGTGCTCATGCGTCATGAGCTTGCTACAAAAGTGAAATCATCCCACCTCCCCTCTTGTTGACAGCCAAGCTCACAACCTTTATTTACACCACACCCACTGAGAGTCACCACCTCCTCCATCGCTTTTCCTCTTCCAAAGCGCGCGACTAGCGAGCGCATCGAGCACAACAGTCGCCACATACCTCTACACACGAACAAATCCGCCTTCAGACAGCGCTTCCAAACCTCCGACTCTACCGCAGCAAACAGTCGCTTTACGCGCCGGAAAAAACAAACAACAGTGAGCCGACAGCCCGTCACTCCCAGCAATGTCACTGCCTCCTTTCCTCGGTAAACTCGCACACGAGTTGCGTGTGGCAATTTATGGCCACGTGCTGGGCTCAAGCAAACCCATCAAGCCGAGCAACAGCACTGCATCTCGCGGAATTGATAACGACGTCCTTGCGCTTTCACCTCAGGAAGATCCCAAGCACACGGTCATCGAAGCGTGTGTACTTGCTACGAACAAGCTCATTCACAAGGAAGCCACCCATGTTCTGTACCACAACAAGACATTCCGCGCGACCTTTCCAGAACTCGAACGGTTATTACAGAACAAAATCTTTGTCGCCAACGTGGAGTTCATTGAGATTGCGGACTGCGGAAACACTCAAGGTCATTCTGACCTGAGTGGTTGCTCGAAGATACTCAAAAAGCTGCAGCAACTACCTCGCATTCGTTCGGCAGTCATCCTCAGTGACTGTCTCAATGGCCTAATCCTGCATGATATGGGTCGTTGGAGAGCCTATACCGGGACCCAATTCATCAAAGTCCCGTTCTTCGTACAGAACGTGCTTGGACTTGGACTCCCTACCTGTGTCGACATTGGCAAATATCAACTGCACGGCGAGTACAGCAGAGTCCAGGTCGTGAACCGTCGACTCACCGCTATGTGGCCGAGCGCTCAGGCTGTGCCAGTAGACTACGACGCCTGGGCTGATCTCGAATCTCTTACGCAAAAATGGAAAGTTCTTGACGAGATTCCCAACCAGATGGTATTGACTTTGCAAACCTCTTTCCGATGCTGGGTCGGTTTGCATGAAGAACTGGCTTCGATGGAAGCGTCGGGGAAGCTACGCGAACTCTTTGAACAAGATGCGAATGGATCGGTTTCGGACCTCGACATGGCGAAGATACACATAGTAAAAGAGTGGTCCGCCGCAACCTTGCACTCCAGACTCACAGGCCGTCGCGACCCACAAGATACGGAACAGCCTGCAACACTGAATCTGCGACATCTAAAGCCCGGAGATGATCCCAATACGTTAAGCTGGGCTACGGAATACCTTGCGGCTAATGTAGCTGTGTTCGGATGCGATCGAAGCACGAACACAACATACGTTGACGCCGCTGCGCAACATTGGGCTGAGGTTGATGGGGGGATGCACACGATCGAGCGGCGAATTGAGGAACAAAAGCTCGCTTTCGCGGGTCTGCCAAACCCGTCATACCTACTTGAGCCAGTCCGAAAGGCCAGTCTGCTCAGCCAAAATCATGTCAAACGTTACATCGAACGCCTTCATCTTGACCGTCTGGCGACTTCAAGCGTCGCAGGGCTAGACCCAGTGGAGTATCTGCAGCTTTCTCATCTTTCCGTCGCTATCGTTGGAAACTTCACACAGGTCGGCTTGCCGCAGGATGCAAACTACCCACGAGAGCACGATGAGTGGGCAGCTGATTACCTGAGGCGCCATTTGCTCGTGTCTGAGTGGGTAGATCCCGACGTTGTGCAAGACATGTGCCTGGAAGACATGCGGCAATCTCTCTCGATGCTGCTGGAACACTTTGTCCACAGTACTCACTCTTTGAAAGAAGTTCGCAGTGACCCTCCGGAAGGCATCGACGCTGACCTTTTCCTGCCGTTAGCATGGAGGTGGAGCTGGGAATATGCCAACCTCTGTATGAAGTATCATGAGGGTGGTCAGGAAGACGAATCGAGCAGTGTTTATTGGCCAGCTGGCTCCGCATCGGGTTCCGATGGCGAAGGGGAAGACTGAGAGGCACAGCTGATGTCAATAAAACAGCAAGCACAGCTAGAGGGGCGCAGCTACTGTGAGCCATCGACGATGAGGCACAATTGATATCATGAGCCTCGCGAACGGTTCAACGTAACAGCTGAGATTGGGCGTTTCGTGGTGTACAATAAACACTTTGGAAAAGTGTTTGGCGAAGTTTGCTTTTTTGAATTTTGCGAGAGAGCTCGAAGACAACAGGAGAGCACACGCATGAGTACAGCAGTTGTATGTATGCTCAACGATATGATTACAATTAATGGCCGCTCCGTCCCAGTACTGTGCTGAAGTTTGTCAGAAGCCTCTCAGCGGTGTGTCAGGCTATATCAACTCCGTTGGTTGATGGCGCTAGTATAACGGTTTCGGAGATGACTGAACATCTTCAAATACATCACAATAGTCCATTAAATCATTTTCCCCGATGGTCGAACGTGCCGGTACGCATTGTCGTTGATATCATCGCCGCTTTGAACGCAAACTTATGGATTTGCCGCCGCAGCCCCATTGGCCTGCCTCTTCTTCTCGATCTCATGGCTTCTTCTTCTTCTCGAACATCACTTCAGCAACCTCGAACTCTGTAACATATCAGACCTCATTACATCTCATCAACTAACTTCGCAAGGCAGCAAGCTCTCAAGGTATCATGAGCCTATACCAGTCAGCCAGTTGACATGAAGCGCATCACTTAGTCGGGCATTCGGGGCTCTGGACTTTACTGCTTTCACTATGTCCGGACCCAGCTGCAAGAGCCTTATGTAACGCGGCTTCTACAATCTACGGTAAATCCTTCGTGGTATCTCTATGCAACAAAGCCGGATAGGGTGCGATATCATGAGAAATCCAACAAACCTCACTCTTCGCTTCACCTCGCTTCGTGTCGGTTGTCTCTATAGCCGGTGCAGCAGATCTCAGCTCGTCCGGCTTAGCAAGCTCCAGGAATGAACAAGGAAACACTTACATAGTATGGCTTTGACATGAATCCATATAAGAATGCTGGATGCACATGCTGTATTGTAGGTTCTCATCATCGTACAAGAACAACATTCTAAGTTCACTGCATAACATCAACACAACCAACCACATCAACAAACTCACCAAAGAAACCAACTCATAATGCCTTCCAACCGCTCAGCACTAGTTGACTATGCCAACGCTCCTCTCCGCATCGCCGACACCGAGATCCCTACGCCCGGTGCCGACGACATCATCGTCCGCAACTACGCCGTCGCAGTCAACACCAATGATCCCGCACAGCAGGCCGGCTTCCACGTCAAGCAATGGCCCATCGTCCCCGGCCACGACCTCGCCGGTGAAGTCCACGCCGTCGGCTCCAACGTCACACGCTTCAAACCAGGCGACCGCGTAATCGGTCACTCATGGCAATTCTTCACCAACGATATCGCCGACGGAGCCTTCAGCCACTACAGCCGCATCCCAGCCGCCAACGCCGCTGTCCTGCCTGACCACTTCACTTACACTCAAGGTGTCGTTCTGCCTCTCGCCATCGACACTGCGGCTGCTGGCTTCTACCAGAAAGACTACATGGGCCTGGACTTCCCCAGTCTCGACTCCAAGCCCAACAGCAAAGGCGAAGTTGTCGTCGTCTACGGCGGATCCTCCTCTGTCGGCGCCGCAGCAATTCAACTAGCTGCCAACGCCGGCTACCGCGTCATCGCCACCGCGAGCGCTGCGAACCTAGACCTGTGTCGCGAGGCCGGCGCCAGCGAAGCTTTCGACTACAGATCTCCCAGCATCGCCGACGACATCGCTGCCGCCGTTGGAAACGACAGCTTCAAGGGCCTCTACAACGCCATCGGCATCCCAGAGTCTTTCGACATCGTTACACCGATCATGGAGAAGTTGGGTGGTGGGTTCCTGGCTAACACCAAGCCTCCTGGGAAGTTGCCTGAGTTCATCAACGCCAAGTTCGTGCTTGGGATTAATGACGCGAGCTTCCCAGTCTGGAAAGACTTTGTCACCGAAGCGCTTGCGCAGGGCAAATTGAAGTGTTTGCCCAAGTCGAAGGTTGTTGGCAAGGGGCTTGAGAGCTTGGAGAAGGCGTTTGAGACTCGCAATGGTGCTGTTACTGCTGAGAAAATTGTGGTTGAGTTGTAGGTAATCAGAAGTGTAGGAAATTTGATCAGCGAATTATGCAGAGGTGTTTCTTGAGAAGTGTTCCCGTCATGCGCTCAATTCATACCTCGTAGTATCGGTCCTGATATAGCACCTCATTCATACATACACCACCAACTCCATCCTCAGAACCCATTTGCCCACCCAGCAAGCTCCCCCTTCAACTCCTCCCCATAAACCGGCTGCACATCCCCTCCCTCCTTATCCAAACTCCCCAAATACCCCGTAATATCCCTCCCATCAAACTCCCTCATATCAAACCCATTCCCCATAAACGCAAACCGATTCCCATCCCACCTCTCAATCTCATAATCCTCATACCGCGGCCGTTCCAACAAATGCAAGAAATGCAGTCTCGAGCCGGGATACAATACAGCTTGCCCGCCTTCCTCGCTGCCGCCGTCGCGGCCTTGCTTGAACCAACTTCGACACGAAGAGGTCCAGGCGGTGCGCTTGAGGAAGAGGTCGGCGTGCTGCCGGAAATCTGCGGCGGCGCGGGCGGAGGGCGTGAGGGATTTGAGGTTTTCGGTTTGAAGCTTTGTGATGACGTCGAGCATGTAGGCTGTCCAGACTTCGATTAGCGGCATGAAAGAGCCGTGGCCGAGGGGGCCGTAGGGCCCGCAGAAGGTGAAGTGGTTGGGGAAGCTGGGGATTCCGAGGCTGAGGTAGGAGGTGAGGTTGTCGGTGCCGGCCCAGAAGGCGCGGAGGTCGGTGCCGGCGCCGTTGATGATGGGGAAGCGCGGGACCCAGGTTGTGTCGAAGCCGGTGGCGCAGATTATCACGTCTACGGGGTGCTCGGTGCCGTTTTGGTCGGTGAAGCCGGTGGGCGTGATGCGTTTAACTGAGTCCGTGTAGACGGTCATGTTGTCTGAGATGAGTGCTTCGAGGTATCCGGGCGCTGGGGTTGGGCGGCGACAGCCTGGGTTGAAGTTGGTAGGGATGATGGCGTCGCAGAGACGTTTGTCGTTGTCCAGTACGCGGCGCATTTGCGATTCGGCGGCCTCGCGGGCTGCTTTGGCTTCGGGCGAGCCTTTGATGATGAATTTGAAACGCATGTTTAGCTCGTTCTCGAGCTGTTTGCGGTATTCGAGGTATTTGTGTGGGTTCTCTTCGAGGTATTTCTTTTGGGCATCGGTGTATTCGAAGTTGGCTCCGTTTGTTCCTGCCCATCCTTGACCGAACCCTGGGGTTATCCAGATGGGACTTCGTACCCAGTGGTACAAGTGCTCGACTGATTGCAGCAATCTGAAGTTAGCAATCTGTTTTGGTTGGTCCTAAATCGCTGTGCTTCCACTCACCCTTCTTCTGGATATTGGCCACGATCTGCACGCCACTGCTCCCGGCTCCAATGACGGCAACACGCTTTCCTTCCAAAGGGTACCCTTCTTCGTACGCAGCGGAATGCATGAGTTTGCCCTTGTACTCCTTGAGACCGGGAACATCTGGCATCTTCCACTTGTTCAGAACTCCACCGGCATTGATGAAAAACTCTGCTTCATCGTCGATGACAGTGTCTGAAGCAATATCACGGATCTTTAACTTCCAGACACCTTTCGTTGCGTCCCACTGAGCGTGCTCAATCTGGTGCTTTAGTTTCACGTACTTGTTGATGAAGCCGTTCTCTTCGTAGATGCCTTTTAGGTATTCGAAGATCTCTGGTGAGTATGAGTAGTAGTGGTTCCAGATTTTGATCTTCCAGGTAAACTGATAGCCGACGGATGGGATCTGCCATTGTCAGTAAAGGGAGCATCGATACGACGGAGTGGCTACCCAGTCGACATACATCACAAGCACAGCCAGGATACCTGTTCTCCAGCCACGTTCCGCCAATGTCGTGGTTCTTTTCATAGACAGTCATGTCCAAGTTCTGCATTGATTCCTCGGCCTTCTTCAGGAAGTTCACAGTCGATGCGCCTGCTCCCATGAGAACTACTCGCACTTTGCGTCTCGTACCGAACGGTTCTTCGCGGATTCGGTAGCCAGTGGAGTCGACTTCTGGGACGTGAAGGCCATCACGCTCGGCGGTGATGTGGTTGAGTTGATCGACATGGCCACGGGCAGTGGCGGCGCTATCTGGGCCATCGTGTTGTATCACCATCGTGAGAGCAGATATGATGTCAAGGTGTGTTGAGTATGATGGTAATGGAAAGAATATAATCTTTTCGAAGAGATGTCCACTTCAATGAAATAAGAAAGTAAGCAGTGATTCAAGTGCCACTACCTATCTTGTCGATCGGCCGCCAAATAGCCTCGGAACTCGTGAGGACGTTAAGGCGTGCGGGCACCCCACATGGTTTGGTTTCATGCCCAAGAGCTCGAGGAGCTACGAAAGTCTGCAGTATGTAGATAAATGATAGTCGAAGTTACCTTAGGCTTGCTGCATCAGGAAGGATGAAGGATAATAACACATTGTCGTTGGGGGCCATCAACATCCATCCATGGGTCCTCTCCTTGCGGCACTGTAAGCTGACGGACTCTCGGTGGCCGGGGTGTTGGTACGCGTGTCAGGGAGTACTTGAAAGCAACACACGCACGTGATTTGGGGAATCACTCTCAGTCCCGGACGACAGGCCTTTGGTGAGCTGATGAGGCTGACATGAGATCGCGTTCTGTGGCGTAGGTGTGGGTGTGTACTGCAGACCAAAATGGCATCGCCATGTCCGAGGCTGTGGCTGAGGCTTGATTAGCCCAACACAAGTATGCAAAGATATTCGCCGACACCACGAGAGCAATAATAACAGTCTTTCGTGTATAGTATGCCCCTTTCTCCACGCACGCGGTGGGTTGAGTGTGAAGAAACACTTGGACTCGGTGGTGGCACTGGTGCACTTGGCAGTCTGTTGACTCCACTCTCCGCAAGGGTCTGGTTCTCCAAGCAAGCAGCAAGCAAGCGCTGCGAGGTACATGTTGCTGTGCTGCTGCTGAGTGTCGCATGCGAGCGAGCACTGCCTGACCGACCGACCACACCTCTGCACCAGGCTATGGCGCAGTCTTCGCAAGAATAATAACAATCATTCCTAGCTCACGCAACTACAGCTATCCCTCATCATAACGCCGACGACGACTGCGACCTTCACTCTCCGCTGTACAGCCTCAGCCGCATCGCGAACTGCCCACCACCCTCGAAGCTCGCAGATAGAGGATGCTATCCATGCTATGAGAAACGCCCCAGCCGATCCTCGGTCTCTACTAGAAATCAACCTCCTCATGCGGATCGCGCACACTGTCAACATCCAGCCTACTGGCAATACTGCCCTTTGGCGCATCGACGAGCTCACGTAGCCACCCCGCGACTCGGTCTCGCTCGACTACACCCACCATCCCGACAAAATGTCTTACTACCAGGGCGGCCAATACCAGCAGCCCTCCTCCAATCGTTACCAGGATCAATACAATCAATACCCGCCAGCGCAAAATGGAGGATACGGAGCCCAGCAACAGCCACCGCTGCCGCCGCCTCCGCCGCAGCAGCAGCAATACCCTGGGCAGCATACATACACCCAGCAGCCCGCTGGCGGTCCGGTACAGCAGTCGCAAGGAGGATACTCGAACAACAGTCTTGCTTCACCGCGAGCGACTTCGTTCGCATCGTCGTACGCTGGCCAATACCAGCAGCCTCAGACGTACAATCCCCAGCACTACGCTCAGTCACCCCAATCACCACAAGGCCAGATACCGCAGTACAATCCTCAGAACTATGCCAGTATGAATTCTGCTCCATACCCGGCCCAGTACAACCCTTCCGCTTACCCGGAAGCTCCTGCTCAAGCGACAAGCGGGCCCATGGGTGATCCGTATGCATATTCTCCAAGCAACCATTCGAGTGCGACTTTCTCATCGCCGCAGCAGCCTGCCTACAGACGCTCGCCTCAACAATCACAATTTGGCTCGCCACAGCCGCACTACAGTCCTCAGCCACCGCAGCATCAATATGGGTACCAACCGCAACCGAGTCCGCCACCACCTCAGCAGTCGTATGCCTATTCGACTGCAGCTCCAGTTGCCCAACATGCCCACATCGAGATGCCGTATCATGAGAATGAGTATCAGCCGCCACCTCGAAGACAGCAATCAAATCGCCATTACAACATCTCTCCAGCGCTACCTGGCTTGTCTGAAGATCATTACGTGCCTTCGCCGCCCTATCAACCTGATAATCGGCAGCCGCCTTCTCCATTAGGTGCACTGACAAACGGCTCCCCTTCGCCACAAGGTTCCACCCCGGGTCCGACACCACCTGTGCATCGTACAGCATCGAGCGCGACATCCCTAGGGAGACACCCGTCTCAAAGACCACTTCCAGTCATACCACCACCAGAAGCAGAATCAGACTACTTCCAACAAGGTCGACATATGAGTCGCGAGGAAGCTGAAGCACTCAATCAAGACGATCTCTTTGACGAGGTCGAAGATGCTATATTGAACGCGGGACGCCCTGGTCGAAGTCCATCGATAGCGCTCACTTCCGCCCCATACCAGTCACGGCAAAGCTTTGGCGCCACTTCACCTCGAGATGCAGGTATGGTAAATGGACACCTGTCACCAATACCATCTCAAGCTCCGCCTGCCGACCAGTACAGCGATGACAGCGACCCAGAAGCGGCTGCCGGATTGGAAGCAATGCGTCTTGCCGATGAGCGTGAAGCCGCCGATGACTTCCGTCGACAAAGCGGAAGCGGTAGCCAGCAACCTTTCCTTGGGTATGGCACGTCGCAGAGAATTCCAAGACGCGAGTCGAATCGAAGTCCAACGTCCCGCCAGAACGGCGATCGGACAAGTATCATCGACGACTACACTGGAGTTGATGTTTCGATGTTCACAGGCGGGTACGATGTACACATGTCGTACGGCGGCGACCCTAGTCAACTGGCAGCTGGCGGAGAGCTCAATGGTGGTGTATCAAGTCAACACAGCTCGATGCGGAGGTCACACGCATCACAGCACTCCAGCTATGACTACACCATGGACTCGATCCATCCTTTCCCACCTTTCCAGGATGCAAGAGTCGATGCTGGCGGCACTGGAGGAAATTATGAGCCGCCAGCAGATGGCAGACGGCAAAGCTACGATGAAGGTGATGAATACGCCCTCACAGAGGGCCAGATACCGGAGAGGTTCCCAGATGAGCCGCCTGATGTCTTCTTCAATTCGACATCAGCGACTTATCGTCCACTTCCGCCTCCTCCACCAGGCGAGATTACGCCTCCTACGCCACAGAAGGATCTTCGGAACGGTTATCCGTACTCATCCACTGGTTATGATGTAGATGCGCAAGGCCAGTGGGTGCCTCGATCAGCTTCTCTCATCAACTATAGCAAGACGCCTACAATCAATCAGCCACTCAGGTCCAAGACAGATGCAGAGGAACGTCGCCTACGACAAAACAACCGCTCTTCGGGGTACTCGACGTATGACACGACTCCGGCGACTAGTGCTGTTGCCCTTGATTTGCCTTCGCTACCCACCAGGAGATTTGTGCCCTCCAAACTCGGCACTCCCGACTTCAAGAAGTGCGAGGAACCTTGGGCGCTCAGCGCGATACTGTCCTGGCTCATCACTGTGGCCAAACCTGACCAGACCACTGAGCTCAAAGAATCACTTCTCAAGGAAGCCTTGGTTAACCTGTTCACCAACAAAGTACCCACTATGAACATTGCGGACGCCGAGGTTCTGAGTGATCGCGTTGTGGAAAACATGTATCAGTCAGGCGCCCTGCAAACCACCGAGGAGTGGGTCAGGCTCACACATGTGCCAATGTCTGGAGTTATCTTCCAGCTGTCAAGTGCCGGTTGCTACTCGCCCACACTGCACGACCATGTGGTTCCTGGCAGATGCTACTCCCACTTCTGTCAGCGCACGCTGAAGAAGGTCAACCTACATACCCAGCCTATACGAACCAACGAAACGTGGGCAGAGTTCTACAAGCTGAAGAAAGAGGATATTGAAGGGAGGGACAACAAGGAGATCGAGCGACAGAACGTTCTCCACGAGATCGTGCAGACTGAAGATTATTACATGGAGCAGTTGAACCTACTCAGGTTGATCTACCGAGACCCACTGGCCAAGACAGAGCCGTCGATCGTCACACCCAAGCGCAAAGAGAAGTTCCTCAAGGACGTGTTTGGTAAGTTGGAGCAAGTGAAGCAGGCAAACGAAGATCACTTGCTGCCTCAGCTCAAATACCGACAACATGAACAAGGTCCCTGGATCGTCGGCTTCAGTGACATCTTCCGTCAATGGATCAGGATGGCTAAGACTGCGTACATCGACTATGCTGGTTCTTTCCCTGGAGCAAGCTTCATGGTCCGTCAAGAGATGGAACGTAACATCCAGTTCGCAGGCTTTCTGGACAAGGCACGCAATGACCCTCGAGGAAAGCGACTTGGCTGGGACACATATCTCAAGTCTCCAATCACTCGTTTGCAGCGCTATTCGCTCCTTCTGCATACGGTGCTAAAGAACATGAAGACCGACAGCGAAGAAAAGACCAACTTGCAGATCGCCTACGACGAGGTGAAGGCTGTTACATTGGAGTGCGACACCCGTGTGGCTGAGATGCAGCGCAAGGTCGATCTAGCAGATTTGAGCGCGAAACTGGTGCTCAGACCTGGTATGCAGAACGCGGTCGAGCTCAACCTGAACCATCTCGGCCGTGAGTTGGTGCACCGTGGTGATCTGCAGAGGATGGGTGGCAACAGGTTCACTTGGCTCGACAGTCACACTCTGCTATTCGACCACTACCTCGTCATTGCGAAGACCATTCAGCATCGCGCAGACCAGGGAGGCAGAGTGGAAAAGTATGATGTGTCGAGACTGCCAATCCCCATGGATCTCCTGGTCCTAGAGAGCACAACAGATCCAGCAGTGCAGAAATCGTCCTATGTCAGGGGTATCACCACTGTGAGCGCGGTCTCTGGCAGATCCGCTGCATCGGCTGACCAGACGACCCTCGGCAGGACGCAGTCCAGCTCGCCTGCTCCAGGCCTACAGAACGTGAATACGGGCATGTCGACACAGAGCCTCCATACTGTCACCTCGATCGATACTGGAAAGGATGCCGACAGGATCTTGTATCCCATCCGATTGAAGCATCTCGGTCGTGAGAACTACACTCTCTTCGCACATACTGAGCAAGCAAGAAGAGAATGGTGTACCAAGATCATTGAAGCCAAGACAAAGCACGCCAAAGCGCTTTACGCACAACATGCGGAACCTTTTAGGCTGCGAGTCATGGCTGATTCCGCATTCGTCTTTGATGGCTTCGCGGGTACCGGAGGCAAGACTCTGGTTATCAAGGGTACTCCGATCGACCGTGCGATTCAGGAAGTCGAGCAGCGATTTAAGGACACTGGCCGACCTGGTCCTATCTGCAGGGCGAGGGTCAATTGTGCGACAAGCTTCTCAATGCCCTATCCTGGTAAGAAGATGGTGGCGGTGGGCACAGACTTTGGTGTGTTTGTGAGCGAGGCCGATAACCCAAGAGGTTGGACGAAGGTGAGTGCATCCAAGCTGGACAATAATAATACACATATGGCAAGCAGTACTAACACCTTTCAGGCCATCAGCATGACGCGTGTTACCCAGATCGCCGTGCTGGAAGAATTCAACCTCTTTTTGCTCATATCAGACAAGTCTCTCGTCGCTTACCACCTGGACGTTGTCACTGCGGGACCTACCAGTACTGTTGACTCCAGCCGCAAAGCACCGCAGAAGCTCTCTGGCAGCCGCGACGTCGGCTTCTTCGTTGCAGGCCGTATGAAGGACCGTACACTGGTCTTCTACAAAAAGCGCGACAACCTGTCGTCAACCTTCAAGGTTCTCGAGCCCATTTACCAAAAATCCTCCGAACGCAAGCGCGCAGGCTACTTCAAACGCGGCTCGACAGAGTTCTTCCGAGAGTTCGACGAGTTCTACATCCCGACCGAATGCACCGGCATCAACCTCTTCACCAGCTCCCTCGCCGTCAGCACAGCCCGCGGCTTCGAAGTCCTCTCCCTGGAACGCAAAGTGCCCCAAAGCGTGCCCGAGGTGCAAGGCGAGAGCGTGCAGAACATCGTCCGGCACATCAAAGACCAGCGCGCGCTGTGCATGCTGCGCCTCAGCGAAGCAGAATTCCTGCTCTGCTACGCCAACTGCGCCGTTTACGTCAACAAACACGGCGAGATCAGCCGCAGCGTCATCATGGAGTTCGTCGGCACCGCGCAGACAGCCGCACTCTCAGGCGCGTACCTCGTGCTCTTCGATAACGATTTCATCGAGATCCGCAATGCACAGAATGGACGTCTGAAGCAGATTATCGCGGGCCGCGAGATCAAGTGTCTCGACGATGGAGGCGAGTATAATGCTGGGCTCAATCGTCCGCCTGCGCCGACGGCTAATGGGTCGGTGTATGGTAGTTCGGCGGCGGGAGGTCGGACGGTCAAGGCTGTTATGCAGCATCCTGAGAATGAAAGGACGCAGATTGTCGTTGAGCTGTTGCTGAATGATGAGATGAAGGAGGGTTAAGACTCTGAGAGCCTCTCTCTGTACCTCTTGCTGGTCTTGGGTAGGGTCAAGAAGGTTCGGAAAATCATTTGATGGTTGGGTTGGGTTGAGGGGAAAAGCACTGATCTTCGAGCTTGTGCTGTTCTGATCTTTCTTGTTTATTCTCCTTTTCTGCCTTGGTCTTTCGTTTCTGTTTCTGTTTTCGTTTCCTCTTTCTACGGCGCAAAAGGGTACTTCGATCTTACTATACTTACTTTCCGAGGGGTGGCGGTAGGGGTTTTGCTTGTTCGATACCACTCTGGCTTGCTTCGCTTCTGGTAGGATAGTATAGGGTTGTACTGGTTGTATTACTGTACCACGATGTCCAATTCTCGCATTAGTTCGCAGTGTGAGATGTGCTTTTCCGCTCTCATTGGCATGTAAACTTCCGTAGTAGGCAGAAATGATCTTGCAATGCCGTGTTCACGCCGGCAGCCACCAGCATAGGGTGTTATTGGGGTCTTCTTGCGATATTTCTGTTACGCGCAGTCTGATTCTTATCCTGATCAGGTCTTCGTCTTCATTTTCTCGATGAGTCTAGAAATAAAGACGAAGGTTCATGCCATCTCTGAATACAGCCCGGGGGTATCTCAATAAATCATATCAAAGCCGGATATAGTATTCAACCCATTCTCGCTTTTCGTCCCATTTTCCGAAACTCCTTCGCTAAATCCAGAAATATCATAACAAACCAAACCAGAAGCAAAAATCCTCCGCACAGAAGACTCTCTATCCTCAAGCCTTCGCATCAATCTTCTTCCCCAGCTCCGCCATCCTCGCCTTCCTCGCCTCGACCGCGCTCTTCTCCTCATCAATCATCCGCGCCAACTGCTTCTCGCTCGCCTCCAACTGACTCACAAGCTGCCTCTCATACTGCGCGCTCCACACGCCCCCCTTCCCCGCCGCCATCCCCATAATCGCATCCCCCACCGGCCCGCCCACAGCCTTCTCCGGCAGCTGCGCGCTCGGCGGCACATCTCCCTGGAACACCATCTCCGGCTTCTTGCCCTTGCCCCGCCCCTTCTTCGTCTTCAGCCACGCGTATTGTTCTTCCGAGGTGAGGTTTTTGAAGAAATCGGCTGTCGGCTCGTTGAACTCGATCGTCTCGACGCGCTCCGCGACGATGAAATTCTCCCGCTTCTGCCGCTCTTGCTGCTCTTCACTCCCATACGTGCCCAACACCAAATAATGCTCGCGGTACTGCGCTTTCTCCCCGCTCTCAGGCGGGAAATACAATCTTATCTCCACGCCGAACTCTCCGTAGCCGGTCTCTGAGATTTCGAAGGGCCCGGGGGCTTCGATGGTGCGGCTGGCGTCGGCGTAGGTGTGGTGGAGCTTGAATTGGACTTTTTTCAGCCAGGTTGAGATGTCGGGGCCGTTGGGGAGCGGGCGGACGTAGACTTTCCAGCCTTTGGAGTGGCCTTCGGGGGGGTTTGGGAAGGAGGGGTGCGGGAGTTGGACGGCGGTGTTGCCGATTAGGAAGTGGCGGGAGAGTTTGAGGGATTTGAGGCGTTTGGAGGTTGAGGGCGCCATTTTGGTGGTTTTGGTTTTGTGGCGGTGGAGGAGGAGATGCGACGACGCGATGATGGGTCAAGTTCGATGTTGGCATGTGAATGTGAATGTTGAAACGGAGCGCGGAAGAGGGGTTAGGGTTGGGGGTTGTTTCGTGGGTCGCTCTTGCCTGCCACATGTGCAGATGCAGATACACATGTACATGAACATGTAACAGATCCGATAGGATTATGGCTATAGTTATGTGTGTTATCTAATCTGTTATCATGTAGTATTTATCGCTGTCATCCATCTACGTGGCAAGCCATTGCTCAAGCAGCTTTTCAGGCGTATCTCTCACCAGAATATGAGCATGATCAACGCCTCTCACACTCTGAAGACTGACCCAGTTCTTGAACCACATCACCCTTTCTCTCGCCTGTTCAAGACTGAGCCCCGCCTCCTTAGCCAAAGTACACACAAACTGCCGCTCAACAAAGTCCTCAATGATGCGTTTCGACTCGGGCGTGACATCCCCTCGATCATCATCTACAGCAATCGGCGTTCTCGTCCAGACGAGAATGTGCTTAATGCCAGAGTCAAAACCATAAGGCCAGTCGTTCAAGAGGATCGCATAATCTCGACGGTCTTCAAAGGGAACAGATGAGTGGTGCGTGAAGGAATGCGCAGATACTGGCTGATCGGGATCTCGAGGCGTCCACGCCAGTCGCTCCTGCACGACAAAATTCGTGATGCTGCCGTACGCCTTTTTGGTGTTGAAAGACCAGCGGAGGTATTTGTGCAAGTCTGAGGGCAGGCGTTTGAGTTCCTCTAATTGGTTGTTTGCTTGATGCAGATGTTAGAATAACATGGCTCACTTTCTTGAATGAGGGCTCGACATGGCTATACCAATGATTTGCTTCAGGTCAGCCCAGGTGATGCGATGAAAGTCCTCATCCTTCGTGATTAGAAGCTGGCGATCGATGGCTGTCAAAGGGAAAGGTGGGTTGTTCAGGTCGAGCTGGTCCTCGCTGACGTCGCCCATTGTGGCAAGAAAGGCCGTGGTTATGATATATTGGCTATCAAACGACGTGTCAGTCGACTAGATGCCAGGTGGGAGTACAGGCGTACTTCGGGTATTGTTACTGTGTTCGGAGGTTGATAGCGAGGAAACGGGTGGGCTGTTGTGCAGACAGCCAGGGTCTTTCGCGGGGCAATTGGGCAATTGAGCAATTGGATGTGGTCTGAGGAGAGCGAGCAGCGAGAGCTTAGTCTGACTTGTGAGGCGCCGACTATTTACTCACATCCACAACTCACGTACTCGACCACCTTGCTGTGTATACTGTACACACAAAGCGACTCTCTTAGTGGCAGCCGATTCTCCTCCGCCAGACACCCACCCGTATACGACTCCTCCACAAATGTCTGCCCACACCGCGAAGGCCACGGGCCCATTGGCACCGCAATACATCACCGGCGTCTACATCCCCTCGGCCATCCTCATTGTCGGCACTGCTGCCTTCAAGCTTCAATGGCTTCCTCTCGCTCTCGCAGTCTGCGCTGCTCTTGGAGGCTACCAGGTCTTCGCTAATCGTACGACATCCCAAACTTCTCTTCATCCAGCAAACCTCACTAACACCACTCTCACAGAGCAGAAGAAGGTCCTTGACCCCGCCGTCTTCAAGGAGTTCCCTCTCACCGAGAAGACTATCCTCTCCCACAACACCGCTATCTACCGCTTCGCCCTGCCCACCCCGAACAGCATCCTCGGCCTGCCCATTGGCCAGCACATCTCGATCGCCGCCAACCTCGATGTCAAGGACCCCAAGACCGAGACCGTTACCAACAAGGAAGTCGTGCGCTCCTACACCCCCATCTCCTCCGATGTTGAGCCCGGCTATGTCGACCTGCTCATCAAGAGCTACCCCACCGGTAACATCAGCCGTCACCTCGCAACTCTCAAGATCGGCGACAAGCTGAAGGTCAAGGGCCCCAAGGGCGCCATGGTTTACACTCCCAACATGGTGAGGCACTTCGGTATGATTGCTGGCGGTACCGGTATCACTCCCATGCTGCAGGTCGCCAAGGCTATCCTCAGAGGCAGAGCTTCCGGAGATAAGACCAAGGTCGACCTCATCTTCGCAAACGTCAACGAGGAGGACATTCTTTTGAAGCAGGACTTGGACAAGCTCGCCCGTGAGGACTCTGGCTTCCGCGTGCACTACGTGCTCAACAACCCGCCTGCCGGCTGGACTGGTGGCGTTGGCTTCGTGACTGCGGACATGATTAAGGTAAGTTTCAAGCAGAATTACAGCTTCCAAGTACGATAAACTAACAGCATCACAGGACCTTCTTCCCGCCCCTGCAGCTGATGTCAAGGTCCTCATTTGCGGCCCGCCTCCTATGGTCGCTGCCATGAAGAAGGCCACCGAGTCGCTCGGCTTCACCAAGGCCAGGCCTGTCAGCAAGCTCGAGGACCAGGTCTTCTGCTTCTAGATGGCGTTAGCAAGGACGAATCGAGAACAGTCCCAACTATTGCGAGGAAAAATGTCTAAAAAGAAGGAACCGCACATAGAGAAGAAGTCATGTCAGCGTGGCGCTGGTGGGAAAAATGTTTGTTTGACTTCGCTGTCAGTACTACTAATCGTAAACTTAAAGTGAACGAATTCGAATGAAGCCAATTTTACGCCAGAACAAACGCTTCACAAAAATTGCAATGTTCGACCCTAAAGCAAGACCGAGCACTTCTCTTCACGCTTTTCCCAACCAACTCCTAACCTCATCCTCCACCTTCTCCGGCTGATCCAGCATCAACAAATGTCCCGCTCCTTCAACCACAACAAGCGGCTTCTCCAACTTCTCCCCAAGCAACCCACACAACCTCCCCATCTTCTCCCTCGGAATCCACGAATCGCCATCTCCCCAAAGCACCGTAACCTGGCATCTCACAGCCCCATACAAACCCCCCTCAAACATCTCCGCAACATCCTCATCATCAGCCTGCGCAATCTGCCTCACGAAACTCTCCTGCGCTTCCTGACTCCCCACCCACGGCGCCACAAGCACTTCTTCCCACTCCCCCAATCCTTCAGCCCGAACGCTCGCGCTCCGCACTACAGACCGCACGACAGCCTCGTGAACGTGTCCCGGCAGCTGCGTGAACACGCCGTGCTGCTCGCGCGCAAGTTTGTAAAATCCGTCGCCCCACGGCAACACAACATTCGTGTCGAGCAGCATCATTCGTGAGAACTCACAGCCGTGCAACAGGTGTGCGCGCAGTGCAATCGTGCCCGCGATATCGTGCGCTAAGACCGCAGGCCTGGTACCCCCATTCTTCCCATCGAGGGAGAGGTGCTCAAGCAAGGCCGCGAGGGCGTCGGCTTGCGACTTAACAGACGTCGTGCCTTGGAAGCCTTTGGGACCGGGCGTTGGTGAGGTGAGCTGTTGGGATTGTCCGTAGCCGGGGAGGTCGTAGAGGAGGATTGTTAGGTTGGGAGTTGTGCGTAGGAGGGTGGTGGCGAGGGGGGAGAAGACGGCGGAGGACCAGGGGGTGCCGTGGATGAAGACTAGGGTTTGCGGCGGTGGAGTTTGTTGGGTGTGGTCTGACGGTGAGGGTGAGGGTGAGGAGAGGAGGGTGTATTTGATGGTCCAGGAGGCGTGGTGGAAGGTTGATGGGAGGGGGATTGGGGTTGGGGTGGTTTTGGGGGTTGACATGATGTTGAAGAAAGATTTGGGGTTTCCCTTTGTTGGAAGAGTTAGAAGTGTGTTCTGTGCTGTTAAAACGCATCAGAGTGAGTGTTTATGTTGATAACGGTAACAGTATGTGGTCGTTATATATCCATTCGCGTGCTGTGCGCTGATTGGCCAATTAGAGTTCAAGTATCATGTGAATTGGAGTTCAAGGTCACTCGCGCTTGTTAGCACACGTCACACCTCCGTACCTTTGCGTCAGAGTATCTACTCATTATTGATGCAAGCAGTAGGAAGTAATAGAATTCGGGATTCGTGTTGTGCTTCTTCTTATGCCGATCTACTCTACGGATTGCGTTACGTGATTCAAGCGCGAGGCTATAGGACCGCCGTCTCGGCCAGTGTATATTGTTTCCCGGCGTTCTTGTCAAACTGATAGGGTAGAGAACAAATAGGTATGTCGGACTGCTATATTATGTGTCTCTCAGTGTCCTGAGAAGCTTCGCTCAATTCCATGTCGTACTTGAGCCAGACTCAGGTTTT
>Ga0265797_10001888_pt1 | contig 36360 bp, 39 predicted proteins | sample P2T30metagenome_FD_192433 | JGI IMG/M metagenome (GOLD analysis project Ga0265797, IMG submission 192433) | Plant litter microbial communities from East Loma Ridge, Irvine, California - P2 T30 | ecosystem: Environmental > Terrestrial > Plant litter > Unclassified | place: USA: California...
GTGAAGGATTGGGAGAAGAGGAAACAACAAGACTCCTACCAGACAAACATATGATCAGCGCGAACCTGCAGTGGTTGACATCAGGCAATACCCGGCTACAGACAGGCGCCGCGTCGTCATGACATGCGCAAGTGCAGGCTGACCTGTGAGAGGCAAGGATGAGGCCAACTCTTCCGCGGTCTGGACTGGAAAGGCAGCAAGCTTAACTTCAAGCTTTCCACTTGGCGCCGCTTGACATTCGCATCTTCGTCATCATCCTTGTCGCAATCACTTTCTTGAATCATGTCTGCGATTATATATCACCATTACTGTCATCGCCTAGTATGTCGATGAGACCTCCCATCGAATCAATCAAATCATCCCATAATCGCTTACTCTCACGCTCACACTGGCTCAGCCGCCGCCACTGCAACCTTTCGTGTCTCATCAAATTTACCCAGCCTCCACCGGATGTCCGGCTATCAGACTGACGACGACCATGACCTTGAGGGTACGAGTATCACATGACAACACGTGACGGCCGTTGCTACCGCGCAAAACACCTCCAGGCAGCTTTTGAGCATGACAATTTGGAAGCTATATCGGACTTGCTTTCACCCAGCAGCCTTCCTTGCGGACGTTCGAGACGGCCATGTTATCTCACGTTTTACTCTCGCGCCCAGCTCTACTTCGCTTGCGAGAAATGGCACATCCAGGCCCAGGCCCGTCTCAAAGCTCTGCTCCCATCGAAAGAGCAAGAGGCCCTGAACAATAATGCATCTCTAGGTCCTCCAAAACTCGGACAACCTTGAACCATCCTCCCTAGCCATCTTCTGCCTGTTGTCCCAGCGCGAGCTACAGAAATGGCTTTCAAGCCGACCTTCACATGGAACAGCATTGGTGGTTTAGTGGTAAAATTGGCCGTTGCCATCCAAGAGATCTTCGGATCTCATAGATGTCGGCCAGCCCCGGGTTCGATTCCCGGCCGATGCATCCTTTTGCTTTTGCTGGCCCAGTCCTGCGTCCTGCTCTTCTTCCTTTAGATTATAATGAAGCAAATGCCCTTGTTGGATTTATTTTGATCTCGGTCGTGGTGTTTTATTTTTGGGAGCAGGTTCCCGGGTTCGCTACTGGCTTCTACGGGATTACGGCGAAGGAACGAAAGATTGATGTGCAACAGAAACGGTGATCCGATAATACTGACAGACAGTCATCCACGAGTCGAAGAGGAAAAAGCATTTTCTCAGACGTGAATGGAGTGGTTGAAAAGAGGAGAAGAGCAGTACCTTCACTCGATGATTTCCAAACGATGCAAAAGCCGTCCGCCATTCCAAACTAAAGAGAAATTACCAATACAACGATGAAAACAATCCGCCCCCTCTGCCGTCGTCCCTCACAATGACCACGACACGGCTCTCAAAAGCGAAACCCGCCTCATGATTGAGGTCTTGAACGATGGAAAGAACCCTTTCCAAACTCGCAGCAACACAAACGAAGCCCCAGACCCAGAGCAGAAAAGGCTGCATGGCCGTCGAAAACACTGGCCCGCTCGCTCCCCTTTGCATCGATGCCCGAATCCCATGCGAGAAAAGCTTCTTTCTCAACATCAAAGAAAGAGAAACTCCCACCTCCCCCGCCTCTCTCCTTATCTCGAACTCAACCAAAAGTTCAGTCAGGCGCGCACCCAAAAGCCCAAGTCAAACAAAGAAAACACACCCCTAACCAGCAAGCGAGAAACAAACCCCTTGTCTTAAAGCCCGACCATCCCCAATCCCAATAATCCATCATTCTCCATCTCTCCCCTCCCTCTCTCCAACACAACGTGGTAGACATCAACGCCCCATCCCAAACCCCCCCATCCTCGCCCGCACATACTCGTACTCATCCACCCACGCCTCATCAAAACGCCCATAACACCCATAGCGCGAAGCGGAGAAACCACTGCTGCTTGCTTCGTCCCATGTACGAGACGCATGCGCGTATGGAGGTGGTGGTGGTGGCGTAGAGCCATTGCCCTGAGCTAGATCGCGGTGGGAGATAGGGACGTGCTCGCGGCGCGTTGTGCGATAGATGGGGTTGGGAGCTTCTGATGGACGACGGCTGGGATTGGAGGTGGAGGTGCGACGATCAGAACGCTCGTAGTCTGGCAGTCTTGTCGAGACCCTGCTTCTGTCGGGAATCTCAGTACGCCTCTCGTAGTCGGACTGTCTTGGTGCAGCTTTGCTTCTGCCACAGCGATCGGCGCGAGTCTGGTCGTTGAAGTGAGTGGATTTGTACTGAGCCTCTTCGTGACGAGTACGAGAGCGATGGCGGTGCTCGTCTTGGTGGAACGAGGAGTCTCGTTGACGATATGTAGAACGGGCTCTCTGTGCTCCTGCACGAGTGTCGCTGCCAGGGAACGGAGTATTGCGTGAAGCATAGTTCTGGAGATCTAAGATATCATGTTAGCAAATGCAGCTGAAAAGGGGATTGAGAGACTTACTTTCGATCATCTCGTCATGGAGTTCACGTTTGCTCTTGGGGCGATGACCATCTGGGCAGTAACGGCTTGGATAGCGTTCTGAAGGCATGGTGGGCGTTGCTGTTGATGCTGGAGGTAATCGAGAAAGATGGTTGGGTCGAAGGATTCCGGAATGCTCGGAAAAGGAGAATGGAACGATCTGGATGTTGTGCGGTGGGTGGCGGGAGAAGAAAGATGCAGGAGAAGGGGAGCTTGTCTGCAAGTCAATTGGGTGTCGACGAGCAACGACGCGGTACGTGAGCCAAAGCGTTGTTCAGTGAAGTACTGGCTTGCAGCATGACAGCTGTGAAGGCGATAGATTGCTGGTTGAGTATTCCACACAAAAACTTTCAGTGTCACTGCCAGTGTAGATTGGTGACTCGCAGATAGTGAATTGAATTGCGGTGTTCGTCTACCATCAGACGAGTCTTGTCTTTCAAGATTGGAGTCGCCGTCCGGGATCTAGCAGCCAAACTGACTTGTTGCCACATTAGCAGTGAAGGCTGAGAATGTCACCATCATGTCTCCATTGAGCAATCTGACGGTAACATAGCAGTCCAAGGCCATTCAGTCAAGTTTGATCCGAGTCCGATAACACTACTGCCAGCGTTCAAAGTGATCGCAGGTTACCTTTCCAAGTCAACTTCACTTACCCCCCAACCCCCACACTTTCGTCGGCCAATCAGAGCGCTTACTTTTGCTCCACAGTTACGAGGTCAGTGAAGTAACACCGCGAGAAGTCCACTTAGCAGTTAGGCAGCCGAGTTTGGCCTCAACTTCTGCCTCATTTTCAAGAACAGTGATCTCACATTGGAGAGACGAAACCCCGTCCTTCACTTACCACGCTAGCGTGACAGCCGCAAGACCAAAACCCCGTTCCCTCTCCCAACTTCCAACACACAACCTCCTCCCACCCAGCTACACACCGACAATACTTTCCTTCCAACATCGATCCTCCTCAACTACCTTCTCAAACCCTCCGATCTCTTCTAACTCTTGTCTTCAACTTCCAACCACCCAAACCAACCCAAACCAAAAGCAACAGAAACCATGGACCCTCGCATGTGGGCCGCCTACAACATGGCCGAGAGCATGAGACAGCAAGAATTCGAGCAGCAAGCTCGCATGGAGCAGGCTCGTTTTGCCGCCCATGCTCATGCCCAGAGGCAGTCAACTGGCCTCCTCCTGCTCCGACGAGGGGGGCTTTTACTGAGAGGGTGAGGTGCTGCTGAGGTTCTTGGGGTTTTCTTGGGGGGTTGGTGGACGATTTCTTGCGGCGGACGGGGACTTGAGCGCTTGGAAAAGCAGCAGAGAACTCAAGAACAACGAGGAACTGATTGGTCCCGTCCAGCACGAGAGAAGTCTACGTCTTTGTTCACTTTTCGGTCATCAGCACCTCTGGCCTCGACTTTCCAGCATTTCGAGTTTCCAGCATTTCGACATTCCAGCGTTCAGCATCCAGGCATTCCCTCTCACAGCAGACGACGACTTCCACAAAACACGAAATTCCATCACAAAGAAAATGAAAAACATCCAGAAGTCAATCGAATCTAGCTCGAGAGAGGAAGCCGTCAGCGGTGTTTCGAACCATCAGTCATCGGTATCAATATCCACAACTTTCGAGCATTCCGGCGTTCAGCAATCCGTTCAGCATCCAGCATTCAGCATCCAGCAAGCGCCGCTCTCGAACCGAGCACCATTGTCTTTGTTTCTTCTTTCCGCGGTACTTGTCTTTGTTATCTGTTCTTTGTTATTCGTCTCTATTTCCAAAGAGACTTTGGAATCCCAACCGAGCGCTATCCTTCTTCCCGAAGAAAGAAGATACCTGCGAACCACCAAAATCCACCAAAAAAAACAAAAAACTAGAAAAGAACAAAACATCAAAAAACATGGACAGGTTCTGCGAATCAGCAGAGATGGAATTGGCATGTGATCAGACCCGGAATTGAAGGGGAGCGAAATAGGAGTCTAGTGTAGTGACAACAAAGAGAAAATCAAGCAAGAAGTTCCTGTTCCATGTTTCGGGGGTCGAGTTGGGCAGAGCAGAGATTAGCAGAGATTAGCAGAGATTAGCAGAGATGAGCAGAGATTAGCAGAGCAAAGTAAAGCATAGCATGCAGTATCAGAGCATCAGAGCCCAGCAGAATCCAGCATACCATAACGCAGCATACCATCCCACAGCACAACATAACATTACCTCGAAAGTTCAATCGTGAGTCCATATAGCCAGTAGCCCGAATCCATGTAGCCTGTCACCAAGTCAGCGAACAAGCCTCAGATTCGCCAATTTGACCCATTGAGGAGGGAAGGGAAAGGCAAGCAAAGAAGATGTGTGACTTTACCCCAGCGCAGCGCCATCCCATCGTCGGACTAAAAACAGCAGCTGATCGTTTTTCCTCGCTGTGCGTTGGGTTGTTTGCGCAAAGATGGATAAATGTTTGGTCGGTAGTCTTACGTACGTACTACCCTGACGCCTTGAGGTTTGATCGCTGGTATGGTTCGAGGCCGTGGCCTAGATGGGGATCCACGCGCTTGGAGCATTAAAGCGAAGAAGGAGAAGGAGTAGGTGCACCAGCTTGACATCGACGCTGGTTCTTGTCCTCGGTGTCAAGTTTGTACAGTTTCCGATACAGTATGTACAATACAGCTTAAAGTCTTCCGTTTCTTCCTGAGCTGTGTAGCTCTTTCTTTCTCTTCTCGTTTTGAGCCTGCGTGGTGGTGCGGATGCCTGCCTGTCTGTCTAGTCTATTCTTGTTCTTTCTCGGATCGTGCGGATTTCTATAGCGATCCACATTCTTTCTCGTGTGGTACTCGTCGTCGTTCAGGAATGTGACGCATCGGTGTGTCGGTCGGTCGGTCGTAGGGTATCGTACAAACCATCAATATCGCAAAGCAAAAACAAAAACATCTTTTAAATCTTCCAGTCCTTCTCAATTCTCTCATTCCCCCTCAGTCTCTCTCACACAACAGCCTCGCCCTCTACCTTCTCCCCCTCCCCAAACGTCCTGAACTGGCCAAAAATAACCAGATCCTCCACCATTGTGCCCAAACTTCCAATCAACCAGGGCATGTTCGTCATGACGTACTCTTTCTCCAGACTGTGGAACAAGATTCCAGCACCGTAAGTCGCGTTGCCGAGCAAGCTGAGCATGAAGAACAACAAGCTCAGGCCGTCGCAGGAGCGCTCGCGCTGGTTCTTGATGATCTGCGGGACGCGGGCGCCGAGGTACAGCAAGGCAGAGCCGTAGCCTAGGAGACTCGCGCCGAGAGGGGTGGGAGGGGCGTCGCCGTGTTCGTGGAGCGGGACCGGGTGCCAGGCGCCGGTCTTGTAGGCCAGAGCCCAGCCTGCGGTTCCGGCGGCGCAGATGGCGAGGATAGAGAGGCAGTTTTGGATTGTGGCGGCGTAGGCGGAGGGTTTGGCGAGGGCGCGCGAGAGGCTGTCGCGGCGAGCGCTGCTGCGGCGGTGGGAGCGGCGGCTGGTGGTGGAGGGTTTGCGCTGGGATGTTGCGGCGACACTTGCAGAGGCGAGCAGAGGGTCTGATTCGGCGGCGGGGAGAGCAGCAGTCTCGGCCTCGTCGGCTTTGCGGTCTTTCTCGCGGTTGAGGGTGTTGTAGTAGATGCACTGGGCAATCAGCGCACCGTCGGCGAAGCAAAAGTAGATTGCGAGGGCGATGACGGTGGGGACCAGACCGGCCCAGAGTCCGCCTGCCAGGGAGAGGATGTCGCCTGCGGCCCAGATGAAGAGGAAGGTCATGGAGATGCCATCGGCGTGGCCATTGGTGTGGTTCTCGATCAATTGCGGCAGGAGGAGGAAAATCCAGGCGGCGAGGGAGATGGAGCCCATGACACCGCTGAGGGCCTCATTGGTGGTGAGAGGTGTGTGCTGTGTCATGTTTTGGGTATAGTCTTGCTGTGTGAGCATGTATGTTGGGTCTTGCATGGCTGCAGTGGCTGGTCCGCTGCCTTCCCTCAGCCGTGTGTCGAGGTGTCGAGGATTGTCGAGAGGAGAGAATAGAAAGGACTCACACTTTCAGACTCACACGCAAGACTCGGACTTTCAATAATGTCTCGGCAAGGATGGCCCAAGACAGCAAAGACAAGCAACAGAGAAGAGTAAGAGATCGCCGGCACAGCTCATAATGGCAAGTCCACGTCCCACAGCAGCGTTGAACCCCAGAAGATCGGCAACTCTCTTTCTCGAAGCGGTCAAGGGAAAATTCAACCGGCTAATCAGAGATCGCCCATTTCTCATCCCGATAAGAGTGTCGAGTAAGCATCGATAACGTGATGCGCGCCGTACACACATGTCGGAATACCAATGTTGACATGTTCGTAACATAAGTATTTGCAGTAGCCTTCAGAAGAGGCGCATCTCCATTCTTGAGCATCTATCACAGTGTGACTTCGACGCTTTGATTTTACAAGAGCCAGCCAGCTACAGCAATCTAAATATACACACTCACTCACCAGCGACGACCACTGCGCGGCGGCAACACCTGCACATGGGATTGAGGATCAGTGTTGCAGCGAACGTCGCTTCCAAAAGACCCTCAATCTCATCTCTTCCTTCACAAAAGATTCAGTAATAAGAACCAGCAGACTGCAACACATCCCAAAGATAACAACGATCCTCACGCATACTTGAACCCCGACAACTTCTCCCTCCTCGCCCTCCTTCTCTTCCTCCACCTCCGATACGCCACAACAAACCCAGCAGTACAAACGCCCACCACCGCCAGCGCCACGCAACAAGCCCGCCACCCAAGCCTCCCCTCCTCATCAATGCCCTTGATATTCATCCCGAAAATGCCAGTGACGAGCGTCAAAGGCAGGTAGATGGCAGCGAGGAGGGTCAACAGCGTCGCGCGCTCGGCCTGCTGCTTGGTCGAGTCCGAGTCTTGCACGGTGACGGCGCCGATGATGAGGTGGATTTCCTCGTGCAGCTCTTTGTCCAGTTTGTCGAGGTCTTGCGTGATCTGGACCAGCAGGTCAGGCAGACCGGATGATTTTACGGAGGGGTCCTCGCGCTTGATGGGTTCGTCGGAGCTGTTGAGGAATCTGTCGTGCGTGATCTTGTTCGCGTAGTCGCGCATGCCTACGATTACTTGCCGGAGGTAGATCAGCGGTAGGTAAGTGCTCATGCATGGATGCATGAGGGCTGTGCGGCGTCGGTGTGTGAAATCGTCTTGGAGGCGCTTGAGGTTCTTTCGCCATTGCAGGGAATTGACGGACCACATTGAGAAGACGACTTTGTTCATGAGCGTCTTGCTGTCGGGGCTGGGTTCTTCGCTTAGCATTACGAGATTTCTAAAAGCTAGGCTTGCGGCATTGGGCGTGTCGGTCCATTTTGTGCAGTAGTGGAGGAAGAGTTCGTAGACTGAGAAAAGGTCGCAAACATGTAGTCGGGAAAGGGTCGCAAACATGTAGTCGGGAAAGGGATACGCAGAGTATCGACCAGCCACCGCCGTATTCAATGTCGTATTCGAAGGGATGGTCGGTCTCCGACTTTACTCGAGGAGGGTCTTCAACGAAAATAACACCTGTCAGCCGTCGTGAGTGACAATAACTTCTCCCGAGCTCCATCTTCGTCTTCAAGACTTACGTAGCTTGTCGGTCAAGCAGTAACAAGCTATGACAGATGAGCGGCCGGCGCACGTGGAGCGGACTGACGACGGGCGGCATCTGCGTTGCTCTCGATACCAAGGACATTTCGTAGGTGATATCTCGCCGTGTTGCCAAATGCCGTTCATCTGGCCGATCATCTTGTACCAGCTGCCAGTCCTTCCATCCTTGCCACTACTGACCTTTCGACAGTCGTCGTGAGGCATGAAATAATCATCGTCGGATCGTCCAGTCGCAGGGAAGCCAGCATAGCTCAGTACGAATGCCGGGTCGAGATCGAACTTTGCATCCAGCGCCATGAGCCACCCAATGTCTACTTCTTCGACCAGCAGGATCTCGACCTCGTGATTATCTCGGTCCATTGCGCCCACCATGGATGGTTTCCAGTCCTGGCATTGAGGTCGCTCGACACGGACCAGATATCCCTTGGAATCTCGCTCGCGAGTGACGACCGAGGCGAATTCTTCCCAATCGCAAGGTTGTAGCAAGGCTTGGTATTTTCTCAGAAGATCGTCCTGGTCAAGCGGATCCTTCTCCTGCTCGGAAGAAGCGGACCTGTTGTTGGCATGCGAAGTTGCCGCTGTGGCTCTTGATGAGCGTTCTTCGACAGTAGTATCTGATGAGCTCTCCTGGCCAGACGTGGATCGTACCCTCATAGACGGCCGTCTTCCCAGTCTCGCTGAACAGATTGAAGACTGCTCGCTAGAGTCGCCTCCTGCTGGGGTCTCTTTCTTTCCCAGTAAGGCCGTCAAGTCGTTGAAATGTCGGGGTTCTGCTCCTCCAGTCGACGCCAGAGTGTGAGAGTTGGGTATTGCGCTTCTTGGAACAGGATTCAGAATCGAAGCAGCTGGGATACTTTTTTGGTTTGAGATCCCCACGCCGGTATCTGCTGAAGTAGCTGTGCTTGGTAGTTGCACTTTCTCCTGGTCAGGCACATGGGCATCGGGACAGGAGCGAGCTCTTTGTCTTCCTGTGGCGTGGGTGAGTCGCATTGTCATAAATGCTGCTGGAGTTTGTTATCAGTAAGGAAAAGCAAAAACGGGTCAAGTCGAGATTCGAGCGGCGTCAAGAAACCGGGAGATGATGAGAAGGGAAACGGAAACGAGACTATAATATTACGTGAGTACCTAGAGACGAGGCAGTGCAATCGCCCTTTCTGGTCTTCTGCGGCACAGCAAATGCTCGCATGAGGCTCTGCACGGCGCTTGCACCGTGTTGGAGTGCAGCAAGCGAGCTGCACTCTGGAAAGATTGGCCACGAAATAACGGTGTGAATAAAGTCGGCGCTTAGATATTTCCCTTGTCACGCCTTGTAGCTGAGCCACAACACTGCAAGGCAACATCAAGGCGCATCCGTACTTCATACAGAGTCTTGGTTAGCATCAAAAACCAGCCCTCGCGCGGGCGAAAGCGCCCCAAACGATTTATGCGTGAAAGCAATAGACATGTCTGGAAGCCATCAGGCTGAGGTATCTTCGGGTCAGTGTCAGTCATTCGGGAGACAGCTTTCGTGTAAGCGCTTTACAGCTCTGCTGATGGCAACCTTTTCGATCGGGAGATGATTGCTGGTCTCTTCAAGGTTCACGACGTAAGATTACCTTGCGGACGCAAAGATGGAGTCTCGATCGGCAGACGCATGCTCGATTGTACAGAAGCATACAGCGCGGTGAAGTGAGCCACAGGTCCTGTACTTGTCGCCGGCTCAGATCAGATGGAGAGCGAACGGAGGTTGTAGAGCTGGATGGAAGAGGAAAGGAGCTTCCATGTCAAAATTGACGAGAAATAAAGGGCGGGCGGCAACGGCAGCCAACGACGCTGATTGGTGCGCATTCGCAGGCACTAGCGCACGTGGGGAAATATGCAGGGCAAGCTCATCATCATGAGTTCCAGCTTCGGCGTGCTTGCGTGCTATTGTCAGACGCGACAATCAGGACAATAATCAGAACATCAATACCACTATTCCTATTGTACCAAGGTCTATATATCTGCATTGGCAGTTCCTTCTCTCCCTCCCTCCTACCGTCGACTTCCTCTTTTCCTTCCTGCCTTTCTTCCGCCGAGATCCTCCACCACCACCAACACTAGCAACACCAGCAACACCAGCAACAGCAACAACAGCAACAACAACAACAACATGGTCGCAACCCGCCGCTCCCTCGGGGGCCAGGCCACTCCCGTCCCCTCCTCCTCGCCGCCGGCGGCAGCATCGTCACAGCTCACGAGAGCGCAGCAGGCTGCCCTCAAGAAGCTCGACATCGCGGGCACCGACGCCCTCAAGGGCGATGCCAAAGCCGCCCAGGCGGCGAGGGACCAGGTACAGACGTACCACTACCGCGGTGCTGTCTACGCCGCCGATGCCAACACTTCGCCGGCCTGGATCGAGAACCAGCCGAAGCGATACCTCAAGCGCTCGCGGGACGACAGCGCTGGGGATGAGAGCAAAGGCGAAGGCAGCATCGCGGCGGAGGGTGACGGGGAGGATGGTGAGGAGGAGGACAATGACGATGATGAGGACGAGGATGAGGACGAGGATGAGACTCCGGCGCGACCAGCGAAGAGGCGCCGCACCATGCCGTCTTCACGAGCAAAACCCCGCGCTGGTCGCGGTGGTTCGCGATCTTCCCTGCCGACAAAGAGGACCGCGGACCCTCCTCGCGACAACAACACCGCAACACCCACGAAGAAGTCGCCAATCCCGAACAAGGAGACCATGGACGAAGAGATCGCGCGCCTCAAGGAAGAGGCCAAGAAGAAGAACTACAATGTGGAGAAACTCAGCAGAGAGGACATCATGGCTGGCGCTCGCTCACGCACTCACTCACAATTCGTCAAACTCGCCAGAGAGCAGAAGAAGTTGAGAGGTCTCATACTGGAGTGGAATCAAGCAAAGGAGCTCCTGGAAGCGAAGCAGAGAGAGGCTGGCGTCAAACTGCTCGAGCATGTCGAAGCCGAGGTTGAAGATGCGCCCATGCGGACCAACTACCAGTCTTGCATCGAGCTTGGACAGACTGACAGCGATGATGATGAAGAAATGAAGGGGAATGGCGATGAGCTCAACGAGCAATGGCAGCGCGAGCAGGAGCAGAACCGCATGGACCAGCAGACACGACTTGAGCCGGAGATTCCAGAGACTTCACCAGCTGCACAGGAGATGCACACCTCAGAGACCTCGCCCAGCGTCCAAAAGACCACGCCCGACCTCCAGCAGCTCGGCTTTCCAGGCACATCACCCGCCATCCAGCAGACCGAGGAGCCATCGACCGCTAACGGACACTTCAAGATCGCCGACACTCCCACTTTCGACCAGCCTGTACCCACCACCGAGTCGTTGCCTGAAGCCGCCACAGCCGCAGGAGCCTCAAGACCAGAGACGCCAAACCCAGCAACCAGCTCCAAACCCTTCCTGCCTCCATCGGCCGCGCGCGCCACCCCACCCACCCACACCGCAGCTCACCACCACCACACACCCTCAAGCAGCGCCCGCGCCAGCACCAAAGAACCCAGCACCACGCCCTTCTCGCACCTCCCGCCAGACGCCATCCTCCCCACCATCGCCTCCGACGGCAACCCCCTCCGCTGGACCCTCAAGCGCCACTCGAGCGTCGAATCGCCCGATTTCGCCATCGATATCGCCAAGCTGCAGGGCGAGAGCAAGAGCGCGAAGAACAGAAGGATCAAGAGGGAGAGGGGTGTTGCTGAGAGTTGGGCGTTGAAGACTGGTGGGCGGGTTGTGGAGGAGAATGGTATGGGTGGGTCTTGAAGAGGTTGCTTGCTGGACTTGCATGGCTTGAGTTGCGTGACTTGACGTGGCTTGACTTGGGTATGGGAGTGGAAGTCTTGCTTCCTTGCTGGCATGGTACGACCAATTGATGTGATCGATATTGCTGATTCTGCTTTATTCTTCCCCTCTGGGACGGATCGGAGCGAGAGAAACCACGAGACCACTACCCGGCAGGCAAGCGAAGTCAATATCTGAAATGAGTAAATGAATTGAAAAGTGCGATGATACCCGTTTTTCACTTGACCTCTTTCCTCTCCCTTTTGCCGTTTCGCTTTGCTGTTCCTTTTCCGAATACATGCCTTGATGTCTATCCCAACCGCACTTTTACCTGAGAAGGAAAAGGAAAAAACCCAGAACGCCGACGATTCCCGACTTACTTCCCGACTTACTTCCCGACTCACTTCCTGACTCGATGCTTCCTAGGTCGGAGACTGGCGATGCTGATCTCGGTGTGTGTTTGCGTCGATGATAGATGGATGTGTGTATCTCCAAGTGTTTTGAGTTGGCGGCATGTAAGACTCCGTTTTTGGCAAGGGTCCTGTCTTCCGATCTATCTGGGTGGTCCTGGTCTCAATGGTCCTGCGCGAATTCGAAAGTAGTTGTTCAGTTCTGTGGTGCCGCATGGTCCGACTTGCTCGCAGGCCGCTGGCTTTCGGATCTCCGTCATGGCCTTGGTCCAGACTGGTCGGCTTGTTGATGTTCTGGCCTGCTCTTTACCGTCATCGTGATCCCCAAGACTAGTCTTGAGTTAATGGGAAAAACCAGCACGAAGGCGAGGAGTTGAACGTACGATGTGCGTACAGGTCTGAGAACGAGCGTCGGTTTGCCATGATGGAGCTGGTGGCGCATTGTCCGAGAATGGTTGTTGTTTGGAGCAACACTCTGGGACCACGATATCCCTCGGCCTCTCGGGTAGAGGAGCTGAGTCTCGGCCTCTTCATGCATCGTCGGTGCTGCGATGCGAATGCCATGTCTTCCCTTCCCTGCTCGGTATCAACATAATTTCCGACAAGGGACACTTGAAGCGACATGCACCCTACGGCCCTCAGTCATGGTCAAACAATCAGTCTCGGCGCTCGGAAGGTGAGGGGAAGTCTTTAGCCAACAGTTCGCCACTTGAACATCGGCTTGGCAGCAGCTCTCACTCTTTGGCATCCACCTCTTCACGACGGATCTTCCTGGGTCCTGTTGCGTCTGGTGAGTGCGGATGCTTCTTGGATAGCGCCTCGTCGTCCCGAGCGGCTTTGAAAGAGATATGTCAGTCGAGATCTCAAGAAGTATGCTGACAAGATGGAGAACCCACCTATCTTCGACCGCAATTGCTCTAGCCACCTTGCCATTTCTGTTACTTCGTCATGAACATGCCCGTACATCTCCTGGTACCCTGCCAGAGCACGCGCGTACATTTGCTCTGCTTCGTCCAGTCTTCCCTGGTCGTAGTATAGCTCGCCGAGGTTATGGACTGTTAGCACGAGTGGAGTAGTGACAGCTCCTGGTCCATCCACCCTTTCGTGACTATCCAAAACACGCTGATACATCTGCTGCGCTTCGTCTGGCCTTCCTTGCTCTCTATAAATCATACCAAGGCCATTGATCGTAATCAGCGTCGTTTCATGATACGGCCCGAGTTCCTTTTCTCTGCCACGTAGTGCACGTTGCGACATTTGCTCCGCCAAGTAAAACTTTCCCTGCATTCTGAATACTACGGCAAGGTTGTGGACCGTGTTGAGCGTCGAGGTGTCATCTGGTTTGCGTGACTTCTCTTTACCAGCCAGAGCACGCTCGTACATTTGCTGTGCCTGATCTAATCTTCCCTGGTTGCAATATACAAGACCCAGGTTGTTGACGATTCTCAGCGTCCAATCATGGTCCGGCCCGAACGCAGCCTCTCTTGCGGCTAGAGCTTGGAGGTACGCTCGCTCTGCTTCGGCTGGCTTCCTATGTCTTCCGAGATGGTCCGCTAGGGATTGAATGGCTGTTGTGAGGAGATCTTGCTGTTCCAGCCTCTGTAGCACTGGCAGCTCGTGGGAAACATGGAGCATACGTTGCAGCAATCGTCGGTCCAACTTCCAGTAGTCTCTGTCAGATTCCATCGGCACAGCAGTTCCTAGCAGGCAGACTGTGACAGAGAGTAGCGAGACCGCATCAGCGCCTTGTGACAGCGATCTGCTCCACTGATGTAGGACTGAGTGCATGGTGTATGAGCCCGCGCCTTGACTGTCGGCCAGAGAATAGGCCTTTAGCAAACCCATGGCGCTCGAGAACTCAAGCTCGCTTCCTGCCAGTTCGTCAAGCCACGGTGGTAGTTCGAGCGGATCAAGCACTCCAAACTTTTTGTCATACTTGGCAAGCTCACTAGTTGGGGCCAGAAGTCCAAACCAGAGGTCATCCGGGTATAAGAAAGCCCACAGTTTCAGGAGCCACGCTGCCGTCTCGCTCTGCCGCAACACTTGGTCGTACGACAGCTTCCAGGTCGTCAACATGCTGCGCTCACCGTACTCCTGTAAGGGGAACTGATCTTGCTTTTCCATGAGGTCGGACCAGGTCTGATCGAAGAATTTAATGTACGTGGGCACGTCAACTGCAGTGCGTCCGATGAAGGAGCCGGCTTGAGCGAGTGCCAGGGGCAGTCCATTCAGCTTTGCAATGAGCAATGGGAGATCTGGATTCCTGGAGTCAGAAATTGCGGACTTTCCATCCCACTTGGACCAAGAACCCACCTTGTAGTGATCGGTCAGCTTGTTGCTCCAAAATCTCTGCCGCTTCCGTGTCGTTCACCCGCCCAAGCTGGAGATTCTCTCCAAATCTCTGCAAGCTCGACAGCCGGCTAGTGATTAGTATGGATCCGTGGTCCGAGTCGGGCATCGCTTCTTGCGGATCGAATCCCTGCTCATCTTTGCCTGGCCCTCTGAACTCTCGGTCGACATTGTCGATGATCAGCAGCCACTTCCAATTACCTGGCAGAGACATCCAATATAGCACGCCCTTCATTACCACTTCCAGGTCAGCTTGTGCGCCGTTCAATTGTGCTGCTCCCCTGGCTTGCAGCTGCTTTGGGGGTATGCGCTTCGCAACTCCCATGAAAGACTGCTGAAGGCGAGTTCTTGTGGAACCGTCGATCCAGAAGATTGCGCTATATTTATTTTGGTGGGTCCTTGCGTACTTTACGGCGATTTGAGTCTTGCCCATTCCTCCAAGCCCGTGGATGACGAAGACTCTGCGGCGACTCTTCTCAGTGGACTTCGACTGAAGCTTTTCCTCGATCTGACGAAGCTGTTCATCGCGTCCCACGAAATTACCAACAGGAACGCCTTGCAAGCTGAAAGGTATGCTAAATCGGTCTACCATTACGGAGCGGTCAGTGAACACAAACAAGAATTTGATACGTTGCTGTGGAATCTACAGACCTTTCTCAAGCGTTTGGGAAATCTCCGGCGCCCTGTCCACTTCCCGCGCATCCACATACCCAAGGAATTCCCTCGCGAAAGCAGCTGCCGTCGCGGCCGCGTACCTCTGCCACATGTCGTTCTTGTGCGAGTCCGCGTAGTCACAGATGCCTCTGATGACTATGCAAGGGAACTTGTTCATCAGGCCAGCTGCCTCCACCTCAATGCACAGGCACTTGCTGCGCCAGCTTTCTGGCAGTCTGTCGAGAATCTCGATCCGCTCTTTGGCGTCCTTCACCAGTGTGTTGCCGGATGCGATGATTCCATAATGGATTCCCGGGTCTGTCGAACGACGAGGCTCGCGCGGACCTGTGTCGGGACAGTTGCCAGAGTCTGCACCGCTCACATGCGAGCTGCAGGATGCGCAGAGTCGATCGTTCTCAGCACCTGGGTACGTGTATCCGGGGTCCTCGGGCGCTTGTCTGCCCATCTTCGGAAACTTCTGCACCATGGCCTGGAGGACGGAGGGCACAATCGAGTCCTCCAGCTCATGTTCTGCTTGTAGCTTTGTGAGAGCATTACGGAGCACCTCTGGCGGCATCGCAAGGTGCCCTGTCAGAAAATGACCTTCTTTCCTGGCCTTGACGAGGTCGTACTGAACAACTCCCCCGGAGGACTCCTGCGGCTGGCTGACAACAACATCCCCAAGACGGACATCCTTGGACTGAGGTACACCGGCTCCGATACCAACCATGAGTCCGAAGCGGATGTGTGGGAGCGCGAATTGTAGCGAGTTCGCTGTTGTTGCGGCGATGGTCGTGCCATACTCTCCGGCGGGAAGTGAAGCGATCACAACGTTGTGGTTCCCGATTCTGCCCCAGGTGTACGCATTGGTGTCGTGCAATGGCTGCTTGAAGTCGGCGGGCTCGTCGTGTCTCTCATCCAGTACAGCGGTCGCAGCTGCACGTTCATGCGAAAGTGCGGCAATCCAAGCGACCGTGTACTGCCTTGGGTCCTCCAGTCTCCTTCGAGAGGCCATATGGTCTTTATCGGCGGCGGCGGAAAGGCGGTATTGTTTGTATCACCACGCAAGGGCCTAAATGTAGCCCTGACCAGCGTAGGTAGGTAGTTGACGAAGTGGATGTCCAGACCAGGGACATAGTATAGCATGAAGTGAGTCTGAGCGAAACCAGTAGTGAAATCGTTTGCGAAGCGCCCTCGCCATGCCAAAGACGTTCAGCCTTCAGCCTTGGATTTTGAGGCGCGAGGCATGTCTTCGCCTAACCGCTGCGCGTGCAAGATGCATGCCCCTAGCCGAAGGCAGCTCGACACACACTCCCGAGGATTCTTTTGCGGTCAGACACGTCAGTTGCGGTCCCATCTGGCCAGACTGCACGCTCTTACAGAGTTACTCCTTTTGTCAATCACACGTCTCGGTCTTGCATACAGGCTTTCCATTTCGATGGAATACGCCCTGCTTGGCTACGCCTCCTCGTCCGCAGTAGTTCGTTTAGCTGCGTTAGTTCGGTAGAGTGCATGCATGTTTTGGAGGCGACCCGCCCACACCCTTGCACGCGAGCTGTAAGCCACGAAATTCGCATAGGCGGCCTCCGACGCGCCGCTGATGCAAAACAGCAGATGAAGGAGTTCGCACTTTCGACCAAGGGGACTCAGCCTTGTGCTGTCTTTGAATTTCGGTACAGCGCTGTGGCTGACCGCCAGTCGGGCCTGTCGTCGATCAGAAACGCCAGGTTCCAGGAATGTCAATCATCGTCGCCCGATCGACTGAACACAGGAGATCGTGGAGCTTCCGTGCTCAAATGGCATCTGCGTTGTGGTCTGCAAGAATCGATACACTGGGAGAAGGACTGCTCATAAATTGTTGGAAAGTGTTGTAAGAACACGCGTCGGTCTGGCGTCGTCGAACTCGCATTTCGGGAATGAATTGCGGCGAACCTAGCACTCTGATTGGTCTGTATCTTTAGGGTTGGGTCTTTTGAACATATGAGAAGCAACCTTGCTTACTGTCAACTACATCGAGCAGAGTGTCGCTAGATCCGAGATCTGAATTGAGTTGACGATCAACTAGTGATCTAACGAGTTATTGGCAACCTAATGGATCGGACATCAAGTAAAACCAACGTCGTGAAGTACTGCATACCGACAAACGATTTGGATCAACAAAGCCTTTCCACCAAAGCTTAGTGAGCTTGGTGATGATCCTCCCCGAATCAATCAAAGATTAAAATAGCATGTCCCTCGTCAAACAAGCCATAAGATGTTCTCATCAATCAATCGGCCTGATTGAAACCTGACGAGACTGTGTATTCACAGCCCCAACCCTGACCCTAGAGTGCGCACCAATAGGAACGTCAGTTATCACCGCACCGACCCCCGAACCTCGCCTACTCCTAAATCTCGCCGCACCTCCGAAATCACGACAACCTGCCCATTCAGGAATACGCTACTGCATAGCAACCATCGGCATCCGGCTTAGATATCACGTCTAAATGAACGACCCGATGCTTCATCAAACGCTTACTCTGCAGGCTACTTTGGGTCGTGGAAGATTGCCTGCGCGGAGCAGAGACATGGGTATAGTCGTGCCGAACAGAGTACTCGCACTTGGTATAGATAGAGGCCTTGATCTGCCCTGATAAAAGGCTGCATTCCAACCCCCCACCAAGGAGGATTTGGACACACCTCGAGCTGAAACGTTTCCCAGCTGCTGATAGCAGCTTGCCCGGTCCTTTATTGGAAGACACCACTTGCAGGTTTGATCCTAACACTTCAAAACGCTACTGACACTGAAGAGATGGCCATGATTCCGTAAGAGTGGCAACCAATCAGAGAAGGCAGCACAAGGCTGGTGACATTACTACCCGGTCGCAGTGACGATCCCATCAAGATCAAGATCGAATCTGTGCGACTTGGACCGCCGGTGAAACCGAGACCTAGCCGCAGGCTACCACTTGCCTAACTCGAAAAAACGTTTCCAAAAGGCTGGATCGTTGCAGGGACTCACCAGTACCAATACCGTGCCCTGGTTCGAGGATCCGGAAGAGGAAACCCATTGGGGACATCCCGATCCAGGAGTAGATCCTGCTCTGTGGGCACCGTTCCCGGAGATGCCGCCGAACGACTACGAATCAAAGTTTGAAGCACTATCGTATGTCTGCGGACCGACCGCACCTCAAGACCCATCGGTAGAGATAATTGTTTCAGGAGACGATCACCAAATAGACTCCCTCGAATGGACAATCCGCATGGGATGTAACCTCGCCGTCGCCTTGCAACATCTGCGATACGAAGAGAAGCCTCGCCGACTGTGGATCGACGCCATCAGTATCGATCAGCAAAACGCGCTTGAACGAGCGAATTAGGTGCGACACATCTCTCAAGTCTATCGCTGGGCATGGAGAGTCATCATCTGGCTCAATCCGGCGACAGAGTCCAGTCGTTGCGCCATCTCCACTTTGACACACGTTGGCAATCAGCTCGAGATCAGCAGTGATCACATCAGATATCGATATCCGCAGGCTACGGAGAAGAATTGCTTTCCATCTATATGCACCCCAGACTTCCCCGGACCGACCTGGAGTGCAATTGAGGAACTTTTCCAAGATGTGGCGAAGGGGAGTATGATCTTGACATGGCTCCGCTGACTTCGTACAGGTGATGTGGCGTGTGTCTTACTTGGGTGCAAGTCACCGCTTGTGGTGCGGAGAAAGACGTCGAGAGAGCATGGCCAGTCCGACAATGACACGTGGAGAACATCGAGATGAGACCAAAATTCTTTTCGAAATCACCGGTGAATGCTACGTCAGCGGTCTGGACAACATGTCTTGTCTATTCGGGCATTCGCCACATGGCTAGAGGTCACAATTCGACAAGATGAAGAGCGGCTACGGCACAATCCAGACTTAACTCCACAGAGACGGGACAAGAACAAAGTGGCACCCCTTGTTGGAAGAGTTACCTCAGGATTGGATGCCGTTTGAACGCGAGCGAAGACCGGAAGATCCATCGACTTTCATATGTTTCCGCAACATCAAGACAGGAGAAGAAATGAACACCGACCCGCGCCTGACACCTGCGAGGCTGAGAGCCCGAGGTGTTGATATACGTAGCTTCGTGTTCGTTTGAAGTGGACGACAACAACGTTGATTACTCAGCAGGGGACAAGCCAGCCGTGTTCTATATGGCAAGGGCGCTATCACTACAGCAAGAAAGCAAAGCTGAGAAAGACAAAGAACCCGACCATCCAGCCACCACAAGTCCAGCTGCCCAGACTCAAACTCGATCCGCCTCCCGTGGAAGACTCACCAGGACCGCCAGTAGCACTTTCCGGACTCACATCTGAGCTTGCACTCGCTCCATCGCCGCCTATACCGCTGTTCACATAGCCACCGACGCCAGTAGAGGAAGGCGGGGATCCTCCGTCAGCAGCGGCGGTGAGTGATGTCGGTGTCCCGTTGATGTACACGACAGCCGAAGATCCAGAGGCCACAGCGGAAGCGGTGGTCTGTCCTGCATCAATCTGCTGATTGGACGACAGAGTTTCGCCATTGACGACGAAGGCCGAGCCTGAACGGGAGAGTGTAATGGATTGCTGGGAGTCTTGCTGGGTGAGAGTGGTGGCTTCGCCGTCGGAGAGGAGGACTGTGTGATCTCGGTCGACGGCCACTCCGTCGTGGTTGGGAAGCTCGGACACAGCGTTGCCTCCGTAGGTCACTGCGCCTCCGACGGTTAGGGTTTGTCCTTGGAATGTGAAGACTGGCGGTTCGCTCGCTACGGTTCCAATGGTAAATGGATCAGTCTTTGTGGCCGAGACGCCGGCTCCGCCTGCGTTCCCTGCATTGACATCCCCAGTCTGTGATTCGCTGTTGGGCGATCCGTTGGAACCTTCATTTCCTACATTGCCATCGCCGGTCTGTGAACCTGTGTCGGGCGATTCGTTCGAGCCATCTGATTCCGATTCTCCATTGCCGGTGTCAGCACTATGACCGGCACTTGCGCCTGGATCCGCGGTCGATTGGGAGTCTTCCGGCGACGCATCATTCCCGGCGCCTTCTGTTATCTTCCCAACATCACTACCAGTTTGAGACGGCTTATCATGCGTTTCAGGTGGAGTCGGGGTTATTGGCGCGTCAACCTGGCCAAGAGCCACAGTTCCCACATCATCCGAGGGACCGAGAGTATTGTAGGTCAGATACGCAGCTGGTTTGCGCGGCACGATTATGCCTCCATCTGCTTGTGTGTGTGTTGCGGATGCCACTGGAGTCCCTACGATACGCGAGGAGAGCGTCTCGGTGACTGTCACGGGCTGCTCATTGCAAGATGTGTGCGACAAGTTCCCCGATCCCGGGGCACAGCTCGTGGAAATCGAAGTCGTGACTCTGGTACACACGTCGGGCTGAGGTGTGAGATAGGCGCAAGAGGTGAGTGGGATGTGGTGGACTTGGTCTTGTACTTCTGGCAGAGTGTCCAGATAGCCCAGGATGGAAGAGGGTACCGGGCGCTCGTCTTGAGTGGAGCTGGTGCTGTTGAGTTTCTGGCCGAAGGTGCTTGTTCCTGCTACTGCCACGAGAGATGATGGATTTGCGCTCGCGGGTGCGGTTATTACTGCGCGCTCGGTTGCCCGGCTACATGTTGACGTTGCTCGCAGATCTTGATCGCTTGCCAAGTAAGCAGAGATCCCGGTGCCATACCACATGTACGCTGTTGGATATGTCCTAAGACTGTCAGTATTGCTGAGGGCTTGTCAAGGCGATCTGGCAAACGTACAGTGTCAGGTTGTTCTCAACCCACGTGAATTCGCTTTGGAGTTGCAAGTCCGTCACCGTTGGATCATTCATGCTCAGAGTTTCGTACACGGTCGACATGACTCCGTCTGCCATTTCAGTCACATGAGGAACCACGTCAATTGTGTACGTCTGATCTTGGATGTCGAAGGACTCGGGAAACTCCATTGTGGATGGACTGGCAGTGATGTAGCATGGCGCACAAGCTGTAGTGTGGCATGCGGGAATGGACGAAGAGGCTTCAAAGACAGTCAACATGGAGTATGAGTTCGCCGCGTCTACGATAGACATACCACTCGTCGCAGTCGACGGGCCAGACGCAAGAAATTCCGAAGATGTCGCCATGATCGAGAAGGATTAATGATGTGAAGTTGTGCAAGTCACAAAATTGAGGTGAACAAGCTTGAGAGACTATTTTTGCATATTCCAAGGTACGAATACAGTGCGGCTCTACATCCCACATGCTCACTCGATTACCAGAAGCCGGGTTGATGTACCATACCAGAAAGAGACATTTGCGGCGCAGCGGGGAGCATACATGCACGCGTTGCCAGAGCTTCAGCCAATAAACCGAACGATGCGCTGAAGAATTGAGCGAAGGATCAGGAGAGCCAAGCCACCGTACGGTTGAAACACGGTACCACCACGAATGAGCCAGTCGACGTGCCGAGTGACCTCGTCTTATGTGAGATTGAGCTGAAAGACTCACGCCGAGGGGGTGCAGGAGCTTGGGGGCGGAGCCCCGGGCGGAGTTCCGAGGCTGAAATGCAGGAACTGACCCGTCTCGGCACATCCGACCCAAGCTAAGTTGATCCTTCATGATGATCAGCGAATCAGTACGTTCCACGATACGAGAGGTCGATCTGTCTATTCGCGGAGTTGGGCGCTGGTGTAAATGCAGTGCCACGATCGCGATCATGTACGCTCGACTTTTACCAATTCTTTCACATCATTTGTGAAGACTTACAAGCGACCGCGGCCTCGAGGTTGGAAACGAGAACACATATAGCCATCTCTACGATGGTATTTCTGGCCATACGCTGGACACTGACTGTAATATGACAACTTCAATACCACCTCTGGTCCTAGCCGCAAGCGACGTTTGGGCCGGCAACGATGGCAACTGGTCGACCTGGGCTATCAAAGTTGGCTCCTCTCTCCAACAATTTAATATAATCCCATCGACGTCTCATGGCGAAATATGGGTCCCGGGTCCACAGGGCTGCACAGGCAGCCCTGCGCCATTGCAATGCGCGGAGTCTCGAGGCGTCGGAGAGCTTCAAGGCCAGCAGAGTCTTGGATTCCAGGAAAACGCGTCGACTACCTGGGAGCAAATTGGCATCTATGAGTTCGTCACGGGAGAGGATCTCTTCCAAACGACCGAGGCAGGGCTATACGGGCTGGATGATGTGGTCATCGGCGAGAATAATATCACCGTCAAGCATGCGACGGTCGCTGGCGTTGTGACAAAGGACTTTTGGCTTGGGAGTTTTGGAATGGCGCAGATTCATTCTGAGTTCCCTGTCAGAAGTGGGAGTGTGCCGAGCTTGTTAGATGGGATGAAGGAAGAGAACCTCACATCAACAGCGTCGTTTGGTCTTTCAGTTGGGGCTGCCTATAGTGAGTGTCAACATGTATCGTTAAGAGGTCACACTAACACATCAATCGCAGAATCATCCCCTGGTAGCCTGATAATAGGTGGCTACGACCAAGAACTCTACCGAGACCCTGGAGTCGAGATCACGGTAGTCGCAAACGCTACAAGACCTCTTGAAACCCACGTGAGAAACATCGTGGCATCCAATACTTTGAACGGCACGCAATCTGCGACGTTCGGCCTCCCGAGCCTGCCCGTGGCCATCGACTCTGGGGTTTCGCAGCTCTGGCTTCCGCGAGAGGTTTGTGAAAACCTGGCCGGAGCGCTCGGCCTGACATACGACAACTCTACTGAACTGTATCTGGTCAATGACACCGCTCATGCGAGGTTGCTCGAACTGTCCCCGGAGTTCACCTTCACATTGGGTGCGAATGCAACTTCTCGCGAGACGACGAACATCGTGCTGCCATATGCGGCGTTTGACCTGGAAGTGGGTCAGCCGTTCTACAACACGAGCAGACGCTACTTTCCTATCAGGCAGTCTCCTGATGACAACCTCTATGTGCTGGGTCGGGCATTTCTCCAAGAGGCTTATCTCGTAGTCGACTGGGAGCGAGGCAACTTCACATTATGGCAGAACACACATCATAGCAGTGGAAATGCTATCCTGGCCATACAACCAATTGGTGACGAAGATGGATCCGGTGGGATACGCCCAGCTGTCATCGCAGGCATCGTACTCGGCGTGCTGCTCGGCCTGATAGCGGTACTGACAGCCGTGTACATCTTCCTGCGGCGGAAGAGGAAGGCGTCAAGAAGGTCTCCGGACAGGAATGCCACGCCTTCGCCGTTCCCAGAGGACAAGAAAGACCCCGGCACTCCAGAGATGCCGGACACCGGCGTTGTGATCGTAGAGGCCAGCTCGGTCCCGATCCATGAGCTTTACCAAGAACCGCCTCCACAGCAGGCCATGTCTACTCCCGTCTTCGAGCTTTCGGGAGCGACAGCCGAGAAAGAACTTGACACTGTGCCATCGATGGCTGCGGAAGGCGAACAAAAGTCAGCAATGCTCGAATATCGTCGATGATGGTGAGAAGTCTCGCCCGAACACAGCAGTAGGACTGAACGACAGGGAGCAAAGCTATAAAGGCAATCGAGCGGATCTGAAATTGTTCACGAAGAGTCATCAAACCCAGAAGTGTGCTCAATGAACTTCAGCAAGTGATCGAGTGTCAAAGTGGATCCACACTCCATACCCAGTTTAGCAATCATCCCAGTACCAGCCTTCGCAAAACTCCTCGCACTGCGTCTGGATGTCGTCGCCAAATGGCTCACAATGTCCTTCGACCCGGTGGATACATTAGCAACAGTCCTCATGGAGGTTGTTAGATGCTTAGAACCCTACACAGAGCAGGAGAAACAAGTCCAGCCAAAAACCTTCAGAGTCCCCCAACACCCAAATCCCGATTCTCAAGCCTCGTGATCCAACGAACATTCGCCTCCAGCCTACAACAAACCAAAGTCAGCAATAATCTCAAGGAACGAAAAAGACACACAACTGATTCCAACAAACTTACTCTTCCACCACACCCTGCATCTCCCCCGTACTCAACCCATCACCCAGCAGCGCCAGATACACAGTATCGTTATCCACCCCACCCAGCCCAGCCCTGACAATGACCCCGACCTGCCAGCGCGTAACAGAAGCGACGAGTTTGAAGTGCTCGAACGGGTCCCTGGTACCGGCGACTTGCGCTCCCATGCCGGGGATCCAGTTGAAGATTTGCGTGGTGAAGACTTTGCGCATTAGGCCGGAGTGCTGGTCACCCTCGTCGCCGGTAGAGGCGCGACGATCTAGGGCCTTCTCGATTTCGGACCATGGTGCGTGGGCGTGTTGCGTGAGGTTTACTTGGTCTGCTTGTAAACGGCGGAGGAACTGGAGGACTGTTTCTTCGGGGGAGAATTGGATGAAATTTGTCACGGCCTGGAGCAATGGGCCTGCGACATCGGTGGCTTCATCGAGGCTGTTGAAAGACGGGTTTTGGCTGAAAGAGGGCGGGAGGAAAGGCCATGCTGTTCGCCCGGCTTGCACGTTTGAGAAGATGGCCGAGTTGGTGCCTGTGCGTCGGATGTTTAGCAGGGCGAGAGCGGCTTTGATGATGACTGGAGCGGAGATGTCGGGGTGTTGTTTGCGGAGGGTTGCTAGGTCGGGGACTACGAAGGAATGGCGTACTCCTGGTGCGTAGTCTTTTCCTGTTGGGTCGAAGGGCTGGCGGGTGAGCGGTGTTTGAGGCCATTGTGATTGTTTGAGATGGCTGTGGATTCCTTGCAGGTACTTGGCGTGCCATGCGACTGATTTGCGGGCTTGAGGTGTAGCCTGGAGAGAGTAGTATGATTCGGCCCATAGCTTGTAGCTTGCGTGCGGTCGAAGGGACTGCGGTCGAGATGTGTTCAGAGCCTCGTTGAGATCCGCTAAGAATCTGGCTTGGTATGTTGCATCCATGATGCAGTGGCTGACTGTGAGAGTCATAAGTCTTTGTACCAGACCGACTTTGATCTGCAAAGGTAGGAACTTACCGCTGTAGATGAAACCTAGAGTTCCTGTCTGCTTGATATCGTAAACAAGCACTCGGAACAGCATGCCTGGCAGGAGTGTCCATTCAGGGTGTGGGTGGTTTGCAGCTCGATCACGAAGCTCGTCGATCGACTCAACAGTGCCGCCTTGCTGGAAAACGTGGTTGAACAGTTCATCGTCGTGCTTCAAGGTGACGTGCAGAGCCAGATCAGAGTCCATGCCATACTCGGCGTTGTTGTCCCACACAAGGTACGAAGCCAGGATAGGATTGCGACGCAGCATCCGTTCGATAGCAGAACGCAGTACCTGTTGCTCGTTCATTAGCGCATCCTTGTCATCTATCGAGTCTCAATTGCCTACCTTGTAGTCCGTTGTTTTCGTAGTGTATGCATTCTGAAATTTGGCGCTGTCAAGAACTCCCTCTCGCGAAAGTTCACTTACGAAGCCTTGAGCAGGGAAGACATCCTGCACGTCATCCCACTCGAATCCATCTTTGCGTATCGCCCGAAGAATGAGCTGCTTTGTCGACTCGAACTTGTCAGGCTGTGTTGTCAAGTGAACCTAGATGACGGTCAGCGATATTCATTCTTATGAGCATCATCAACACCGACCATGTCCTGAACATCAGGAGGACCTCGCTGACTTGCATGGATCTCGGAAATTTCTCCTACGTCCTCACTTCCGTCCAACCCCCTGACGATAAGGTCGATCTGCCCCGCAACCGTATCATTCTCCGCCATCTCCCGCGCAGACAATCTTTCTTGCCCTGGAATCTCACGCCTAATCTGTCCCCTTACCCTCGCAATCGTCAAACTGTCAGCAAACTCCGGAATTGGCTTGTGAAGAGCAAGCTCCCCTTCCTCAACTCCAACAGCTCGAGCCCAAGTCGCCAATACGTGTGCACTCCAATACTGCGGATCTTTGTCCCCTGGCTCGACCGCGGTCGCAATACGCTCTTTGTCAAGATACTCGTGATATCTCTCATGGACCAGCTTGCGAAGATCGAGCTTAGACAACTTACCCAGCGCAGCACGAGGCCAATCGTCGAGTCCCAGATCTCGAAGATGGATGACTTCATGCGGCACCCACATCAAACCCATCTTCTGAGCGATGGTCTGGCGGATCTCACTCTCCAATTCCTTCGCATCAGCGTCGCCACTGACGACCACAACGGGAGCCTCGCCGGAGGTCTCATCTGGCTGCCCAACGACCTGCATGACGACTGAGCCGAGATTGGGGTTGCTACCAAGGCAAAGCTCCATGGCCAGGGGGGAGATGTTCTCGCCGCCGCGGATGATGAGGTCTTTGTAGCGACCCACAACGAACAATTTGCCTTCCTCATCGATCACACCTTGATCTCCAGTGACGAACCAGCGCTTGCCATCTCTGTCGACGTAGCAAGTTTGCTCGTTGTCTTCCTTACCGATGTACAGACTGGGAAGACTGAAGGGTGCGCTGAAGTGGATCTCGCCTGCAACACCTGGAGGCAAAGGTAGTCTGTCTTGTCCCATCGCGCCAGGCTCGCAAATCTTGACGCCGGTGCCTCTTGCAGGACTGCCAACCGAGATCCTGTTGTCTTGGCCCAGCATCTCCTCCGCAGTCCTGGCGACTTTACTCGTGCACGCAACGCCCTCTGTGCTTCCATAGCGGACGCAAACGCCGCGAGTCCCAAGGACCTGGAAGGCGTCGTGCAAGGTCTCTGCAGTGGGCGGAGAAGCCGCGATCATAAGAGCTTTCAATTGTGTGTGACCTTGACCGCGATCACGCATATCATCGGCTATCATCTTGACCATTGTGGGGATTAGTACGATGTGTGAACACCGCTCACGCCTCAAGATGTCTGCCGTGCTTTCGGCGGAGAACGAGGCGCCTCCGTACACAACACCTGCTCCGAAAGCTACTGGGCTGATCATGCTGCCGATACCGACTGTGTGATTGTTCGGTGCAACGGCGCACCAAAGATCACCAGGCAGAGTTTCGAACCCGGAGCCGTCGAACGTGGCGGTTGTTGCGATTGTCTGGAGCGGATAAGAACGTCTGACGCCTTTCGGTAGCGAAGTCGAGCCGCTGGTGAAGATGATACTGCAATCTCGGTGGTTTCCATCGCGAATGTCGGCGGAATCTTTGCGGAGGGTCCTATCCGGTCCACTATAATCGGCAGTCATGAGCTCTCCGAAAGAAGTGATTCGCCATTTCGTAGTCCCATCAAATGATTGCACGACGATTGTGGTCGACATTTCCAGGGATTGGAAGGCTGTAGCCTGGAGATATTCATGATCGTATGCGATGACCACAGGAGGCTGTGTGCTAGCTTCTCCAGTGATTGTCTTCAGCATGTGCGAGATTTCGTCGTGGTTAGACAAACGACGAGGATCCAGAGGCGCCACGATCGCTCCCAACTGCAAAGCCGCCCACCAACTCAGACAAAATTCGGCGCAGTTTGGCAGCAAGGTGATGATGGCGGTTCCTGGCCGGACTCCTTGGGCGCGAAGACCTGCTGTCAAGCGATCGACGCCCGCCTGAAGATCTCGGTAGGACCATCGTAGGTACGTGGCGCTTTCACTGGTGCTGTAATGTTGATTCCAGTATGGTGCGCTTGGGATGTTGTAAAGGTTCGGGTCTTGATGAGCACAAATGAGGGCGATGTTATCCGGATACTTGGTAGCAGCTTCTTGGAATCTGTCGGTCCATGAAGGAAGTGAACCAATGATGGGCTGACCCCATACTTCGCTCTTCATCTTCGTTCTGACGTGGTTTGGCGTTCAGCTGAAATTCGATGCCGCGGGAATCGTCCAGGTAGTCCAGGTGTCGGGGTCTTATAAGGACAATAGAACAGTACCCAACCTCGCAGATCTCCCTCCCAGAACAGAGAGTGCACCGGATGGAGCTGCAAGAGTGGTCGTAGCAAGCAAGTAAAGCGGATCACACCGTAACTTACCGTACGTGTCTCGCATCGCCAAGTCTGCAACCACGATCGTGACTGAAGAACTGACGTCTTACGGACGCTAGGTCGGAAGGTACAACTGTGAAGAACAGCAATCAGCGATTATGGTGAGTGCAAGATTCGGACTTCAGCAGCTTAGATCACCTCTAGGTTTCCGGTATTCGCACGTAAGATTCGGCTCACGAATGGAGGCTTTCACGCCATCGTTATAGTCTCTAAGTAGCTGCATTGAGCACCGACCTTCGAAGTGAGGTGCAGGTATGAAACCGAGCGTACACTGAACCGGATTGCGTGTTGCCTTTGAAGTCGGTGAGACGTCGACTGTGCGACATGCATGGATGAATGTTTGGGATGGTGCTAGGATCGGCGGTGATAAGATCGGGTCGGATGTCTTGCAGCCGGAAGCTTATTTCATCATGAGCAATGTCCGGTAAAGGTAATTGGAGGATGAGATCTCACTACTCTGATCTGTTAGTAATCCCCTCTGTCCATCGGGAATGTGGATTGACTTACCTCGCTCAGAAAGAAATCGTTGCTGTATGTCATCCGCTGCAGACCGATCAAAGAACGGTCTAATTCTAGCACCGACGCCTTACTAACAAATCCTCCAAGAGTGTCCAGAGCGGAACGGATTGGCCCTCTTCGATTTTTTTCTGTTTTCCTACAAAGCGAGGAAACTACTGCAGTGCGAAAAGTACTAGGCAAAAGACGTTCCTTGCGAAGATAACAAGTGGCTATGTAGTAGTGTTGAGTTGATCAAAGGCATACTCTCGAGCAAAGACCGACCACTTTACCTATCACATCATCTCCGTACCGATCCAACATGCACTTGCGGCCCGGTCTTTCTTCGTTTCGAACGTAGCAACGTTAAAGAGCATTCCATTCCTTGAAAAGTAGTAGAGACCCAGCTCACTGCTAAGGGCTGATCGCCGGAGGATGCTTACTCTAGGAGGATTTTGCGCTGTGGATCGACTTGTTGGTCTCTGTGAGGCTGAAATGTATTTTTTCAGCCTTGTTGTGCTTGGCGCATCGTTTCTCAGCTCCCAAGAACGGGCAGTGTATCGTCAAGGCTTGGCGAGATGTTGGCACATGGCATCCAAAAGGGCACTCGAGTACGTTGTGACCAATCAGTTCCAGAGCTTTTGGCCCCCGAGATGCCGACACCTACGTTGTTGGAGCAACCCACCACCCGCGAAGACACGCGTGACATCATTCGCGCCACCCCTAACATGGAGACAGGCTATATGAAGGAGGACGCAGCCACCGGGAACAGGCAAGAAGTCCACAAGTCAAACTGCTCCAACCAACAGCATCGACAACAACTCGCTTCCCTCTTTCACCAAAAAGCACGCACGACCGACCGACATGCAATCGTACCTGGCCCTGCTGTTCCTAGCCGCTCTCGCCCGCGCTGGAGATGTCTGCCTGTCCCAGGGCGGAGCGTTCGGCCCAGTCGGAGGCACTGCTGAGGGGTGGACACTGCTGGACCCTACCCAGGCCTGCGACGAATTCCAGGAGCTCACGGGCGATGACTCCCAGGGCGACCTTTGCGATGCTCTGCCCTACGGTTTCACCATTTGCGGCCAGGCCGCCAATCTAGTTTCCGTCGAGGGCGCCGGAGAGGTGGAGAATGGAGGAGGGTGTGGTGTACGGCTGGAGATTGATGGCACGAAATATCCCGGGAGGCGGCTGGATGAAGTTCCGAACGACGACCCTTGCTATAGCACTTGCAACAATGTGCAAGTGAGGTTCGGGAGAGTTATCTTCGAAGGGGTCCCCATGTGTGGGTAGACGCTTTGGTGGGGGAAAAGAAGGCTAGTAGCAGCAGAGGTAGTGATGTGGTTTGAGAAAGCTGGTGTTGTTAGTTATGAGAGGTTGCGAGCCTCCTTTGCGAGCCTCCGTAACGACGAATCTGGGAGCTTTCTTGACCAAACGTTTCATTCTCGTCGTTGCTGTATAGCCCTTGGGCAATGCAATTCGAAGAGTTGTCCTGATACAGCTTCGACCTACCCGACCGACCACTAAGCGTGATCTCCTCATTGTAGTTGCAAGACGCAAAATGCAAAATGCGCTGTCTTCAGGAGAGGAATGAACAGCCGTTGGAGGATGCGGGTACATGTAGATAGGAGGACTCCCACGGCTTCGCTTTGTGGAACTTACGTTGCGCCCATGTCCCTGGCGTATTGTGCAGGTCGCGCACTCGTCCATGGATAACATGCGCTCCTCTGTCTCACCATTCAGCTTGCGCAACAGCGAGGTGTCTTGACTACGATTCCTTAAGGATAGCAGTGAGGTGAGGAAAAACGTCCCATGCCAAGCGCGCGAAGACGTATTCCATAGTGCGCCCTGTCAAAGGCTCGATGAGTCGGTTGTGATGGTCTGCGTGCATCTTTTCGTCCAGGAACATGCCACGTGCATCTTAGCTCAGCGCACCGTCCTCGCCGGCCTGTTTGGGCACGTTGCTGAAGAACAAGGAGTCCCACAGATTGTGGCCGTCACGTCACGGCGTTACCGTATCGAATTTGTCGAGGCATCGGCAACATCTTGCACACAGCTGCCTCCCAGCTCACCGTACCCATCCATCTCGGTGTCCGCTGACCAACTCTTTTCGGCCGATGTGTGCATTCTCGCACCCGAGGCGCTTGTTGGTCAAGCTACAGGGGTCTAAGGTAGTGCGCTGCTTGATGAAGGACGTGTCCGACGCCGCTTCGCGTCAGAGGAGAGGCAGTTGGTCGTGTGGGAATTCCCATACGCGGAACAGTTTGAGGAGGGTGTCGTTGCCACCATGTCCTGGATGTTCGATGGTGATGCGCTAGGAGAAGGACTGCAGAGGTATGTCGCGTGTAGGACTACACTCGACTGCAATGAATGTTGTTACATCTTGATTGAGAGATTGTGTTGTAAAGCGTGAAGGTACAGTAGGTAAGACGGAAGTGGTGTTATCCGCGCGTCCAAGCCCAAACACAAGTGGCTCGGCCCGACAGAGAAGAGATCCTCTAAACAACACGGGACATTCTTTCTCTCTCTCTTTCGACACAAGCACATTGTCTCGACAAGCTCCTGCGCAGTGTCTTCGAGGTCCCGAATCAACAATATTCCCGTATTCCCGTTACTGGATAGTGATTGTTGCTCAAGGATTTCGAGCTTCCTCCTGCGGCTTTTCCCCTTCAGATGTCCAAGTCTATGGCTCGTCCTATCGGGATACGCTTAAGATGAGCGCACTGAGAGGCAGAGCATGCTGATGCACTCGATTACAGTACGTCTAGGTATACAGGCACTGCGCGTGAGATTGTCATGATGAAGCTGCAGTCGGAAACAGCCGCATGACATGGTTGGCTGTTCTATGCTACACCTGCTTGCTTGGGATCCAGACGTCGACTTGTAAGACAGAACAATAAGCTTTCTGCAACAGAAGTTCTAGACCATCTACAGCGAAGGGCGACAGAGGCAGATGCCGGAGATGTACACTGGTACAGGGCCACGTGAGAGCGAAAGAAGCGTGCCTTGGTGTTTAGACTTGATGCTTATCGCCCTCGAGCGGGGGGGTGATCGAGTGGTGGCTGACACGCGCTACTTACATAGGCCGCTCGGCAACAAGGTCCCAATGCGAACACTCTTATCGTCGTGCAGCCTTACGACTCGCCGCACTTCGCACCTGGTGGCGTGCGTACGCTCGAGGTCTATCGCCTTTGGACGGGCCTGGCCTGGCTGATGGTTGTGCCATGATTTCAAACACCATGCTGTCGATAAATAGCCTGGTATGTCTACGCCTTGATCGGCCGGTCATTCTTTCTCACACTCAAGAAAATGGCATCGTACGAACATGGAGAGAAAAAGGTCGGCGACTTTGTGTCGTCCGAACCGATCGCTCGGACCGACAGCAACGAAGAAGGCGAAATCATCGAGAACAATGACCACCTCCACCGGCGCCTTGGGAACCGCCAGATCCAGCTCATGGCCATTGGCGGCACCATTGGAACTGCTCTCTTCGTCAGCATCGGCAGCGGTCTATACAAAGGTGGTCCCGGGAGTTTGTTCCTCGCCTATACCATCTATGCTTGCTTTCTCGGTCTGGTGAACAACTGCATTGCCGAAATGACGACTGCGTATCCTGTTTCTGGTGGCTTCATCCGTCTTGCTGGGCACTTTGTTGATGATGCTTTTGGGTTCATGGCTGGTTATAATTGTAAGTTTGAAGCAGACATCCGCTTTCAACATATGTGAAGCTGCTGACCCTTTCGTTCAGTCTTCATCTACGAAGCACTCCTGATCCCATTCGAGATTACAGCGCTTTCCACCGTCCTCGATTTCTGGAGTGACGACATCCCGCCATGGGCAATCCCTCTGGCCTGTATCGTGAGTGTTCAAGTAGAGCCTGTTACTCGCGACGACGATGACTGACATGACTTCCAGATTCTTTACGGGTAAGCACCTCATGCCAGCGAGATTGCGCGAGAATCAACGGCTCCGCCCTGCGCATATTAGTACCTCGACATAGCATTGCTGACTTGACTACCCAGCATCCTGAACGTCCTCGCCATCAAAGTCTTTGGAGAGGCAGAGTTCTGGCTCTCGGGAGGTGAGCTATTTGTCTTGATTCCTTCCTTCGATTGCACGCTGACTTCTTCCCCAGGCAAGGTCATCTTGATCTTGATCGTCTTCTCCTTCACTTTCATCACGATGTGCGGCGGCAACCCCAAGGGCGACGCCTACGGCTTCCGCAATTGGCAGCACAGCGCATTCAAAGAGTACAGAAGCACCGGTACTCTCGGCCAGTTCGAAGGTTTCTGCGCCGCTCTTTGGTCGGCCTCCTTCTGCGTCACCGGCCCTGAATACCTCTCAATGGTCGCCGGTGAAGCAAGACGCCCTCGCATCTACATCAAAGCCGCGTTCAAGACGGTGTACTGGCGCTTTGCCATCTTTTTCATGGGAGGCGCCTTGTTCGTCGGTATTGTCCTGAGCTCTTCCGACCCGACCTTGACTGCCATCGTCACCGGCGAATCGAGCGGTTCCGGCACTGCCGCTGCTTCTCCCTATGTCATCGCCATGGCAAACATGGGCATCACCGGCCTGCCACACGTCGTCAGCGCACTACTAGTCACCTCCATCTTCAGCGCTGGCAACACGTACACTTTCTGCGCCACTCGCAGTCTATACGGCCTCGCCATCGAAGGCAGAGCGCCCAAAGCCCTCCGCTACTGCACCAAGAGCGGCGTTCCGCTCGTCTGCTTCGCCATCGTCATGGTCTTCCCTTGCCTCGCTTTCTTGCAAGTCAGCAACGGCTCGAACGTCGTCCTGGGCTGGCTCATCAACTTGGTGACCGCCGGGGGTGTCATCAACTACTTGGTGATGAGCGTCACTTACATCTTCTTCTACCGCGCTTGCAAGGCGCAGGGCTTGGACAGGAACACTCTGCCGTACAAGGGTTGGTTCCAGCCGTACTCGGTAAGTGAAAGTCGCTACGATGAAGACTATCGTCAGTCTCCAGGCCGCCCGTACGTTCACTAACTCTTCCGTGACCGACAGGCATATCTCGGCGCTGCATGGATGATCATGATCGTCTTCTGCTACGGCTACACGAGTTTCGCGCCCTTCTCAGTCACCGACTTCTTCATCTTCTACACCCTCTTGCTCGTTGGTAAGTCCATCATCATCATCATCTTCATCATCATCATCATCATCATCAATATCATCACTTTCCTCCCCCTCACACAACAGTCCAACGTATACTAACCACTCCTCCCACACAGCCCCAGTCACCTTCCTCTCCTGGAAGCTCATCAAGCGCACTCGCCTGCTGAAGCCTACGGAAGTCGATCTGGTCTGGGAACGCCCTACTATCGACAATTATGAGATGACATTTGTGGACCCTCCGAACACTTTCTGGGGAGAGATGTTGGGGCCTTTGAGGTTTGGGGGGAAGAAGGGGAGGGGGGATAGGCAGATGAGTGTTACAGCGATTTGAAGGGTTGATCGTGGTGGTCTTTTGGGATGGTCGTATGAGAACGGTAGTATGGATGATAGAATCCATAGACGAAGAAAGTAGACTCAACCTGCGAATCGAGCTCTCTCTCTCTTTTTTTTCTAGGCATTGTAATTTGTAGCAATGTAGGTCATGTACATGTAGTTGATTCCTCGATACCTAATAGCTGATAGAACAAACTTAGGGTTAGGGTGTAAACATATCCTTGGCTTGGATCCACCTGCGCTTGCTCTGCCTTGGTTCCAGCCAGATGACATAGCCGTGCTGTTTCTTGTCTTCCATCATCGCAAGTGCTGTAAATCGTTGTATATATCCATCGACGTGTACACGAGAGACACTACCTCTCATTATAGGCCGCTACGGGTTTGGTGCATTTCTTCCTCTTTTCTCTTCACCAATCATCCCCTTCTGCTACTAACAAGACAAGACAATGCCCTCCTCACTGCAGGTCGCGCTGCACAACGACAGCACCACCGACCAGATCTGGGCCTACATCACCGGCATCTCACTGCAAGAGAACTCCGGCCAACGCTGCGTCCTCAAACCAGACGGCCACTCGCTCTACTTCCCTCAAGACCCGCCAGCCATCGGCACTCCCCTCGCCGAAGACTGCGCCATCCCTCTCGGCCCTCCCGGCAACACCGTCACAGTCACCATTCCTCAAATCGCCGGCGGCCGCATCTGGATCGCGCGCGGCAAGAAACTCACATTCCTGCTCAACCCCGGCCCTGCCCTCGTCGAGCCCAGTGTGCTCAACCCCAGCGACCCCAACGCCGACGTCGATTTCGCCTTTGCAGAGTTCACCCTCAACGATGCCCAGCTGTACGCCAACATCAGCTACGTCGACATGGCGCCCGCCCTGCCCATCGCTATCAGCTTGAAGGAACCAAACGGCTCACAGCAGGATGTCGCGGGCATGGCGCCGGACGGGATTGAGAAGTTGGCAGCCGACCTGCGCAAGCAAGAGGAGCAAGACGGGAAGCCTTGGAGCAAGCTGATTGTAGAGAAAGAAGGCAAGATCATCCGCGTGCTGAATGCAACACACGGCGGTGCAGTTGGCGCCGACTTTTCCGATTACTTCGAGCCGTACGTGGAAGAAGTCTGGCAGAAATACTCCTCGGGCTCCTGCTGCAAGATCGACACCCAAGCCGGGCCCGGCGTTCTCGAAGGCAAAGTCACGTCCTCCGGCAAACTGCGCATCGGCGAGGAAGAGTTCGACAAGCCCAACACGAACGACATCCTCGGCTGCAACTCTGGCCCTTTCACCACCGGCGAGAACCAGACCCGCAATGCCATCATCCCGCGTCTGGCAGCTGCTTTCCACCGCACTGCTTTGTTGAACTGCGAACATCACCCTTCCGAGCCGAGCACGTTCTTCTCCCACGACCCGACAAACCACTACGCCCGTCTGGTCCACGTCCACAATGTCGACCGCAAAGGCTACGCTTTCGCTTACGACGACGTCCAACCCGAAGGCGGCGAGGACCAGAGCGGAAAAGTCAACGCCGGAGACCCAGTCTTGTTTACTGTCAGCGCTGGCGGCGAAAGTGCTGGCAAGAGTGGCGGCAATGGCAATCCGGCCCTACAGCAGGATGCCGGGAATGGAAACAGCGGCGGCGGCGGCGGCGGCGGCGGTGGATATGATCGCGCTCCTCCACCCCCACCGCCTGCGAACGACGGCGCCCAGGAAGGAGGCTATGACCGTCCGCCTCCCCCGCCTCCGCCTGGGAGTGGTGGGCTGAGAGACAGGGTCAAGGGTTTCGCGGGCAAGTTCATGAAGTGATGCAATGTCGGTCGATTGTTGAACGACTTTACGACGTGGATGAGGTGTGGGATTTATGGGGTGGTTTTGATTGTCTCCGCTTGCTTTTTTGTTGATGTTGTTGATAGACTTTTGCGGTTTTGGTTGGCTGCTCCGAATTTGCTCCTTCTATGGGTTACGGCGTCGGAATAATTCAAGCCGTATCTCCGTAACTAGTATGGTGATATCAGCTGCCCTGTTTATCATATCGAAAGCACCGATCGATTGAGAAGTAGTAAGTCCGGCACCTGTATCTCTCCAGCACATTGTGGCAACATTAGCAGCTCTGTTAGTATGTCCGGACGATCGATCCAACGAGATTTAATCAATCCCAAGACAGCATCTTCTTGGTACACATGATAATACCACGCGCCCCCAGCACATTCCAT
>Ga0265797_10001889_pt1 | contig 36348 bp, 27 predicted proteins | sample P2T30metagenome_FD_192433 | JGI IMG/M metagenome (GOLD analysis project Ga0265797, IMG submission 192433) | Plant litter microbial communities from East Loma Ridge, Irvine, California - P2 T30 | ecosystem: Environmental > Terrestrial > Plant litter > Unclassified | place: USA: California...
GCCAATACACTAAACGGTACATTTTGTACGCTGGCTCGTATCCTAATATGCGACTAGATCTTTGGCCTCCCTGTTGGCGCTACCTTTGGCCTATTCAAAGTGTCCAACGGCATCCACCACGGATACCCAGTCACATTGGTATTATCCATCGTTCCTGTAAACTTCGCCTGCCTCTTCTCCATGAACGACTTCACACCCTCGGTGTTATCCCTGTTACCAATTAGCTTTGTTCGATCTTAACTTTGCGATAGACTTACGGCGACCCAAACAGCTCATAGATTACCCTACTATCCAACAAATGCTGACCTTCAGGACTTCCCACATCCCTATACATCAACTCCTTCATCAAATACGTACTCACGCTACTTGTGTTCCTCACCACGTCCTCGGCCACCTCAAGCGCCCTTGGCAGCACTTGCTCGGCCTTCTCACACGTCTCTGCAAACAAACCACCCCAGATCTTGTCGCTAGCAAGATACGTGCTACCTGTCGTGACTGCCTGCATCGCGCGACTATGCCCAATCAACCGGGGCAAGAAGAACGAACTAACAGCTTCCATAATGAGTCCACGGCGCGCGAAGACGAAACCGATCTTCGCATTGGCGTACGCTATGCGTATATTCATGGGGAGTGTCATGGTGATGCCGACGCCTACTGCAGAACCTTGGAGAGCGGCTATGGAGGGTTTGCGGCAGTGTTGGATGGCTAGGGTCACGCGTCCGCCTCTGGAGAGAGCGTTGTATGTTAGCAGATATCTTTCGTTTATTAGGCAGATCACATATCGTCGCATCGCATTACATGAAAAAAGGGGAGAAAAAAAAGGAAGCAACATACCCATCCCTATGCTCCTGCACCTTTTCAGCCGCCTCACCATGCACGCCATCCCCGAACCCATCATCTAAATCTGCACCTGCACAGAATATCCGCCCATTTCCTGTTACGACGATGCATTTTACGCGGTCGTCTACGTCGAACATGCCGTACGCAGATTCGATTTCTGCGCGCATGACGTCGGTGAAGGCATTGTGGTTGGCTGGTCTGTGGAGTGTAAGGATGATGATTGAGGGCTCTTTTTCGTGGTGGCGCGTGGTGATTTGGGTGAAGGGGAGGGTGTTGTAGGAGGTTGGGAGCGTGATGTCCGGGGTGTGACGGGCAGATTGTTTGGGTGCCATTATCTACTGAGGTGATTTATGGTCGTAAATGGTATTTTTTGATGTGGAAGACGTTATTATAGAGCATGTTGTATATACGCGTTTACCCCATGCTGTCTGGAGCGTGTAGCCATGCTTCTGGTAATCATGATGCGGGGAGACGAGGAACCGAGGTACGCGTTGGCGGTGTTCGACGTCGACGCGTGGGTTCCGGCGCGGCTTAGCTCACTTCATATGTCTAAGTTTCGCAGACGAGGAGAACGATTGGTGTGAACATGTTACGTCTGTGTGAAATGCAATACGATTAGTCAAACATACTGTGGCACGTATCTGGTGAGTGGAGGAGTAGCGAGAGACGTTTAGTAATGCTTGACAATTGCTCAAACATGATCATCATACACACGTGTCAACGTGAGATGATTACTGACGTTCAAATATCAACTCCTGATGGCCAAAGCCAAAGAACGCTCTACTATTACATTATGGTATCATTTCTCCCAACCAGACACCTCAAACAGTGACCTCACCCTCTGCGAATGCTCTCCCAATTTCTCTCGCAACCCCCAACCTAAGCACCGCAATGATATCTTCACTCTTAGCACCCTTGGGAAAGCCTTTTCGCCAATCCCAGCCACGCTTGGTATCGTCTACATGTCCGCCCTTGACAAAGACTGTTGAGCCCTCTGTACTCTGACCGTCTGCAGAGCCGAAATCGGTCGAACCAATGAGCGAATATTGGCTTGACGCCGTTGTTAAATTGGATGTAGATTTCGATAGGAGCTGGTGCGGGTTCGGCAGTTGTTGTGACGAGTTGACGTCATGTGCGGAGAAGAGTGTGGTTGTGAGTACTTCTTCGCATTGTGTTCGGATCATACTTGGTGCAGTATCAAGGTCCTCGATGGCGGCAAGGAGGTCGTATAAGTGACGGAGGGTCAATGTGCGCTTGGATTGGTTGACGAAGACAAGTGCCTCGCCCAGCAACGGTAGTAGGACATCGACTTGAACCACAGTTTCTATCTCTGGATCATACAGCCCACCACGAATGCTAGACGCTGCACTGGCGATGATGACCATGAGTGCATTAGCTGCAGCTCGTTTTCGTGCCATGGGCCGGTGTGCTGGCTTCTCTCCGGCCTTTAGCAGCACACCTTCATCTCGCAGATCGTAGTATTTGCGAATGGTCGCATAACCGCTGAGGTGATTCGAGAGGAGGGAAGCGGCTTCTGAGTCTAGGCTTGCGAGTTTTGTTAGGGTCTGCTTTGGTGAGGTGATGAGCGAGCTGAGTGACTCGTCTAATTCGTCTAGAGGCGGATAGGCAATTGATTTGATCAGGCAATGGGCGACCAAGACACGTAGCACTTCTTGAATCTTTTGTGCGTCGTGGGCGCGTGCGTAGTAAAGAAGTGTATCGCCATAACTCTCGGTATTCGTGCGAAGATGGTCGGCATATTTCTGTAACAGTCAGTCTGGATCCAATAAGATGTTGTGATACGACTTACCTGGGCGATAGTGACAGCATGCTGCGAGAGGCCCAGATTGTGGCAAAGCTGAGTGATCTTGTCAACGCGGGCCGAGGAGTCCAATGGTAAGTCGTTTAATATCTGCTCAATGCGTTCGTTCGCTGTAATGACGTCGTCCAGTCTGCCGAGAATTTGTACAGCAATCTCCCATCCTTCTTTACCCGGTAGTTCATGATCAAAAGTGAAGGGTACATCGACGGCAGTCAAGAGTTGTGAGTAGGAAACAAGCAAGTCGTCCTTTGTCAGACCTTTTGGCTTCTGCTGTTCGTTGTAACTCAGGACCATCAGATCACTCTGGTCAAACTGATCCAGTAGGCCCTTCGCGCTTGTGAACCACTCTCCTGCACTGGCGAGCTCCGCAGTTGCACAGGCCATGGGAAGCGACAGCACCTGGAGGATTTCTAGAGCACCCTCGATGTTGTCGTCGAATGCACATGCCAAGCCTACTTCAAAGCGGTCTGTAGCATTGATACCAAAGTCGTCGTCACTGTTGTGAACGACTGCCGCCAGCGCAGAGGACAACCGTTGGCAATACGCTTTAACTGGAGTCACGTCGACAGGGCGAACCCGTTGTGACCGCATAATGGAGCGACGGCTTGCCGCCAGGCTGCCTTGTGCAGAGTCGTCCTCTTCCCCATTCCACCAAACACCCAAACCCACAACTGCTTCGATCCAATCAGCTGATAGGGTAAGGATCTCTTCTTCGTTGCCCAGTAAGAGCCGATAAACGATTCCCAGGTTCTCGTACACTGACCACGGTACTTTGCTCTCGGCTTTGCGACTTGCCACGCTAAGCTGGAAACTTGCCTGTGATTGCGAGATGCCAAAGTGTGCCGCCTGGAAAGGTTGATAGACGGAATGACGGTTTGCGCTTTCGCCCTCGGCAAAGTCCTCTAAGCTGGCATATACCTGCTGTACTCGCTGCCGGAAGATACTCCAGTCATGTCCCTTGATGTCCCAGTCCTCGGATGCAATAGCCGGACATTCACGCAGAAGATCAACTGCTTGACGTACCGCGTGGTTCGCGTATTGGAGATGTGTGCCGCTATATCCTGTGGTACCTAGTCCGTCGCGTTCAGCTGTCTCAGCGTTTTCGAGTCGAGCACCCTGCAGGAACTTCATAGTCTGCGAGAAGTTGCCGCGAACAATGGAAACATGAATCGCCTCCCAGAAAGAAGGATGCCTCGAATAACCGTTTGTTTCCTTGCCTACTTGTCCAACCTCGGAATTACCATCGAGGGGGAATGCATAATTCAACCAGTCGAGCAGTACCCTTGGAATGGGTGTGTATTGCCTCGAGTCAGTTCGCGCAGGCACAAGTGAAAGGGCGGAGGCCCGCTGGTTCAGGCCGATCTGTGGGGGGTGGTGTAGGGTGAGCAGAAGACTGGCAAGTTTAGAACCCTTGAGTTTTTCCCAAGGTGTTCTATTGTCAGATATAGCAGGTGGTCTGGAAGGCGGCTTCGTCTCCTCTTTCCAGACTGCAACCAACTCCTGGGCGACGGTACCGAGCACTTCGGTGCGCTTGTCTGGTGAGTCTGAGTGAAGAGACTCGTGGACCTTCTCAGCCAGGCGCTCCGTCTCCAGTATGAGGTGATCACCCTCGTTCAGGACCTTCTGTTTGCCAGTTGGCATCCAACGGCCTTGAGGAGCGTCGGATGTAAGGCCCCTGGCGAGCGCCAGAAGGTCGAACTTTGTCTGTTTTGCACCGGAGCGCACTAATACAAGGCCTGGCTCCATGTCGGTTGCGCTTGTTCTTGAGACGACAGATTGGGAGAACCTGTTTTGTGTTTTGTTGTGGCGCTGTGGGGAGAGCGGCTCGTCCTCGTCGGTGCCCTCGTCGTGGTCCATGTCTTGGTCGTCTTCGTCTTCTTCCTCATCGGTGTATTCTTCATCTGACTCGCCATGTGCATCGCGGTTGAGTGCGTTGGTGGGCGCTTGAAAGTGGCTGGAGGTGATTCGTCCTCGTTGTACTGGAGGCCGTCCAGACGTTGAAGTGCCTATCGAGCCGGCTCCAATGCCTTCGAAAAGGCCTTGCTTGGGCGGCGAGCTGTCAAAGAGCGAGTTTGTCGAGTAGCCATGGCTATTCGGGTTGAATGTCGGGCGTGTGTTGCCGAATAGTCCGTTGTTCATGCCGGGCGGCGGGCCGGCTGGTGTGGAGGAGGGATAGTGGGATTCGTCTGGAGGCGGCGGGCCGGCGGGGGTGGTCGAAGGTTGGCGGTCGTAGTCGTAGTAATGATCGCGGCCGGGTGTGGAAGGTGGTCCACGAAACATTGCACTCGTGCTGTCGCGACTTTACGTGGTGAGACAGGCTTGCCAGGAACCCAGAACCAAAGTATTTTTTGCGCTTTGTTTCACACGTCAAGCGTTCCGCCTCACACGCGCCCCAGTAGTTTATTGAGGGGTAAGAGTCTTGGGGCAGCTCTTTGTCCAGCTGTTGTCGCAGTCGCAAAGCATAAACTTTGGACGAGCTCCATGGACGCGCCTAGTCAGGACGTGGCTTGGCGCGTCGACCCCGGAGCTCGGCGAAACCCTTCTCCGGTCGTCGAGGTGAAGACGGGGGGAAGCCCTGCACCTGGCACCTGCTTGCTTCTTTTTCCGGTAGATTGCAGACCCGCACGGCTATCTAGACTGCACGACACGTGCGCCTGATTCACGACGCATGGCCTAGTTTGATGCGCTTGTCTTGACTTTTGGTTTTTTCTGCTCGTTCCTGGTGGCGCCATGGAAGCGCATCCTCATGACGAATCAGGCGAAGTGCTGCCTCCGTGATGGGCGTGTCCAGCACCCGTGTTCAACCCCGCTACGTCCTGTTTTTGGTAAATCAATATCGCATCACCGTCACTAACTCTTCTATCGAGTCGTGATGGGCAGGGGTCAAACCACTTGGTCATGCCCAGGGTTATTATTAAGGTACCCGATGCTAGACTGCGCCGTCGCCAGCCTCCGCCAGCATTAGCCTACAGCTGACGTACAGTGGGACTCAAAAACGGTTGGAGCCCGCTGGCCTACCAGACTGCCTTTCCCGCTGCTTCCGTCTGCTGACCCTACTCTTTGCCTTTTCTTCGTACGAGTTGTCCTACTTGAATGCCCTACATCTCTAATGTGTAATGCTACGGCACCGCACTCATAGCACTCTGGTCCACCTCTGACGTAGTGCTTCTGCACACACCGACAGCCCGAAAACATGGCCCTGTGGTCAACAGCCAAGACACAATCAAAGCAAGGCTTCGACAAAGTCTACAACTGGGTTGACAAGCTCGGTGCGCCTGTCAATCGCCTGTCCAACAAGGTCGGCTCCGAAGCCTTCTGGCCTACAACGCTCGACATCGAGTCGGACAAGGCTGCGAGGATCCTCAAAAGCTTCTGCAGTATGTCGATTCCCGATACCCACCGCCAACCGCTAACACAGTCACAGAGGATGGATTTTACCAAGAAGAAGACCGGCCCGTTACCACCGATGTCCCCAAGGGCAAGCAACGAGTCCTCAAGAAGATACCCTCCAAGGTAATCAAGAATGCCAAAGGTCTCTGCATCTTCACAACCATGCGCAGCGGCCTCTGGGTCTCCGGATCTGGCGGAGCTGGCGTATTGGTTGCGCGCAAGGCAGACGGAACATGGTCACCACCCTCTGGCATTATGATGCACACGGTTGGCGTAGGCTTCCTTGTCGGCGTGGACATCTACGACTGTGTTATCGTTATCAACTCCGACAAGGCAATGGAGGCTTTCCAGTCCATCCGCTGTACTCTGGGAGGAGAAATCAGCGCAGTCGCAGGCCCAGCCGGTGTCGGTGGCATACTCGACACGGAGCTCCACAAGCGTCAATCACCACTATTCACATATATCAAATCGCGGGGCTTCTATGCTGGTCTCCAGCTAGACGGAACCATCATAATCGAGCGAACGGACGAGAACGAGCGCTTCTACGGCGAACGCATAGGAGTCAAAGACATCTTGGCTGGAAACGTACGGCATCCACCTTATGAGATAAGGAGGCTCATGGAAACACTCAAGTCAGCTCAGGGCGACACCGACGTGGATGAGTCTCTGATACCAGACGAGGCGACACCAGGAGACTTTGAGGTTACAGGCCCCGAAGACAAGACTTTTGGTATCCCAGACGCTGTCGATCCCGATCCCTATGGCGTCCTGGCACTACAAGAGGCCGGTCTAGAAATCAGGGAGGCAGGCACACACAGTCGGCCGACAAGCGAGCAGTTTGAATTCAAGCCGAGCCCAACAAGTCCGATTTACAACACTTTCAGGAACTCCACATTCCGGAGAAGCACGGATCGGTCAAGCTTTGCCGGCAGTCGACGCTCAAGTTGGCGAACAAGCACCATCAGTGGCGTGCTCGAGCCCCGGACACCAACGGCCGATATGAGCACACAGACTGACGATCTACCGCCACCCCCGCCGACCGTCAGGAAGACGCCCCCTACGCTACCGCCACGAACTAGTATCGCACGTCTACCCACGCCTCCCATAGCAGAAGTACCCGAAACTAGAGTCGAGCAAGCCACTCCGCCACGAGCCAAGAGTGTCGAGAGGCAGATTGAAGAGGCAACACCCACAGCTGCAAAGAAGACTGATAGTGCTGTTGACTCAAAGTCGACCGGCTCTCCTCGCAACTCAACAGCTACTGAAGTGGTTGAGGACGACGACAGCAGTGACGATGAGGACGACGAGTTTGAGGATGAGCCAGTCGTTTATGAGGTTCACCAGGCGGCTGCTCCGCAAGCCATCCACGCACGCGTTGTTCAAGTTGCCAAACCAGTCGCTCCAGCCCTGCCTGTCAGGAACCCCTTCCGCAACCGTGTCTCAACAAACTCAGACGGGTCGCTGAGCACTACCCAGGGTGCATCCCCTGTACCCTCTCCGACCAAACCCAAGCATAGCCCGGAATCCACCCCCTCGCTTATGCGCGGTGACTCGACCTCTTCTTTGTCTTCTGTAGAGGACAACAGACTGGAGCAGATCGGCAACAGACTCAAGCCAAAGTACTCGCATGAGCCTTCGCCTGATGACGAGAAGAAGGATGATGCTTACCACTCACTTCCGGAGTCTCCGATGAAGAGCATTCCAGGCGGTTTCAACTGAGCGCCCAGACTGGCTATTATGGAACTCTTGCACCTCTCTTCACACCGCTCCTTACTGCGACAATAATCGACTGGGATAATAGCATCATCCCTGACTACAACACTCTAGACTACGCGTACAAGATGGCGTTGCGATGTCAAGCGCATGGTTGCTGCGTCTCGCCACTTGCTTATTCGACTTGGCTAAAACGCAAGCATACTCGGTCGATCAGTACATTTTCATTGGAGATGAACTCTCACCGTCGTTACGACTTATGATTCCCATTGATATCCACATTATTGCTTTATCTGCCTCGCTCGCGCATGGTCCTTCAGCATTTGTATGTATTTAGTGCTATATTCGTTGAGCAATGCATTAGCCCATATAGCGACAGCGACCGTAGATCAATATCACCTCATAATCTCAAGAGAGTACGTTTCTGAATGTTTGCCTGTGTCACACTACGGTCCATGGCTACTCTCTGGGCGGCTTGCGACGCTAACGCGGCCGTGACATCCCTGCCAAAATTTCGTGACCGGAATTCCACCACGAGCTCGACTTGCGCGGGCACATGCGAAAACTTCCACACCAACAATTCTACGTCAGATTTTCGCAATAGTGCTCCCTAAGATACCGCGCTCAGACCTAGACTTGTGTAGAGTATCAGATCGTGTCCATACGGAGAAATACCAAGCGAGACTTGCTCAAGCACACAGCGCTGTCCGTCGCAATCAACCCACGAGCCAAAGCCATCATGGCACCCTCAGCGTCCCCCGCGCCCAAGAAGTCCAAAGCTCCACCCAAAACAATCGCAGACTTCACCGTCCTCCCCCTCACACTACCCACCCTCTCCGGCCTACCAGCTACCGCAAACTCCGCAAAACACTATGTGTACATCAAACCGCACTCGCCCAGCCTCCCCACCGCAGACGATGAGCGCAGCCTCTTCATCGCAAACATACCCATAGATGCCGACGAGCGCAGCATACGCGCGCTATTCCAAGGACAATTAGGCGGCAGCATGGTCGAACGCGTGGAATTCGACGCGAGTGTTCCTGCGCAACCAATGCATAAGCGGTGGAGGAATACTGAGAAATCTGCGACTGCGAACGAAGACGATGTCGCTGGAGGTGACAAGAGGGGGAAGAAGAGAAAGAGGATGGACGACGCGGCTGTGATTGCAGAGGGTGTTGTGGAAGATGCCGAGAGTGCACTACCGCGATTATGGAATACTGAGGTGAGGAAGAGTGGGAGTGGCGCCGTCGTTGTTTTTGTGGACAAGAAGAGTGCGAGGGGAGCGCTCAAGGAGGTGGCGAGAGCTGTTAAAGAGGGCAAGAGTATTGCGTGGAAAGGAGGTGAAGGGTTGGGCGTCGAGCGTAAGTCTTGTTGTTATATATCTTTACTCGGCATGCTAGGTTTGCATGAATGCCATGCTAACTTCACAATCAATAGGCTACAAATCACACAACACACTCCTCTACCCCACCCCTTCCGTACTACAAGCCTCCCTCAACGCATACCTCACACAGTTCAACGCCCTAGAAACATCCAGGAATCGCCTCCGCAAAACATCCCGCTCTGTTCCTGACGAAGATGGCTTCATGACGGTTACGCGAGGCGGACGTGTCGGGCCTGCAAGGATCGAAGACGCAGAGAAGAAGAAAGCAGAGTTGGATGAGAGGAAGAGGAATCATAGGGCCACCGATGACTTCTATCGCTTCCAGAATCGGGAGCGCAGGAAGGAGGCTGAGGGTGCATTGAAGAGGAAGTTTGAGGAGGATAGGAGGAGAGTGGAGAGCATGAGGGAGAGGAGGGGGAGGGTCAGGCCGGAGGCTTGAGAGGTCAAGGTTGTTGTGGAAGGTTACTACAGTAGTATGTACGAGTAGCACCTTCAGACAGTTGTATCACTGCTTCAGCCGCTCGGCATGAAGGCTCACTTGGTATGGCGTATAAGACAAGATAGTCGAATCCAACATGTTGATTCTTGATTATGAAATAACAATCGTAAAGTTCGTTGTAAACTAAAAGAAATACTCCTAAAGCGCCCTGGGAAAAGACGAAGGTTCTTCAACTCAATAACCGAGTAAGAAAAGCGGCTTCTTACCACGAAGCGCACCAACTAGTCCATCCCATTCCCATTTGCATTTGCGTCACTCCCATACTTCTCGATGAGATTTCCTTCCACTCCTTCATCGTTGCCATTACCGCCGCCTGGGTTCCGTCCAGGAAGTGTCTTTGACTGGAAGCAAGCTTTGTTGAGTCTACGACTTCCACTCCTCCGACAGGGAGGATAAAAATCGCCTTTCAGATCGGACATTTGAGTCAAGTTGACTTTCAACGTAGCTTGTACGGTTTCTGTCCCTTGCCCGATATCATCGCCTTGTTTCCTCAGCCATTGGCTGTGACGTAAACAATTCGCCGACGGAAGTGTGCGTTGCGGTTCCGTTGTACTCCCAAAAGACCTGGCGCAAACAGCGTCGGAAGTGTGAGCTTCCCGGATATCCAAATAGTCTTTGTCGTAGCAAATCTTTCCTGGCGTCGTGATAGAGATGGACACGGGGTCAATGTTCAGCATGAGTTGGGCATCGTTACGACATTTGCTCTTGTCGTTCTTAGCAGTGGCCATCAGGCCAGGTTGCATGTCTTTGCTAGATTCAGTATGAATCTTCTCCCAGACGAGTGCTGAGAGACCGCGAGGGAAAGTTTCGGATGCCTTGAGGGTGTTGCACTCCCAGTACAACTGTTCGCCCAAATGGAGGAAGCGTCGACTGAGGAGGCGGTCTTGTAGCGCCCACGCACGTGTATCCCAACCAAAGTTTGGCGTATTCAGGATGCCAGCTGGTAGCAGAGCAGAAGCAGGTAGTCGACCTGACGTCGGACTCTGGCTTGTACTTGAACCGAGTAAGGACGCAAGATAGGTCTTGTCGCTCGTGCCTTCGACAATAGCTTCATCATTGAAGTTGTGGTCCGGGTCTTCTGAATGGTCAAGTACGACTGTCAGTGTCGCATTGCGGAAGGTAGACGCCATGCTTATGCATTCGCGTTCCTTGTCTTCTTCCGAGTCTTGTATGACACAGAGTGAATCTAGCCAACAATACTTATAGCCCAAGTCATGCGCTGCCGCAATTGCCTTCGCGATCGCAATCGGAAGTGTTTGTAGTGGCAATTCAGTCTGCATGCTCGATAGTGTATCGCTCGAGAGTAGTGGCTGTATGTGACTCCAGACGTGACTCAATGCCACGTACTCTATCTTGTCGGCAGAGGATTCGATACTGTCAGTCTGAACAACCTTCGCGCGGATTGTGCCATCTTGGCCATTCGAAAGGATCTCGATCAGACGTGTGGGTAGGGAGCTGGCATCGCGTGTGACTATGTGGCGACAAGCTTCGTGCGTGCATGAACATTCGCTTAGCCAAGTCTTTGCATTCGCAAGGCTGGCTTTTGATTCTGTGGCGTTCGTTCCGTGAAGATGAGGATGGTCGTAGGTATCGATATCGCCGTGGTGATTGAGCATGTCTACTCCATCAAGCTCTTCTTGTGGGCCAGGGAACGTCGCCTTGTCGTTGGGCCAGGTGAGACAGCATGGTGCCGGAGTGAAGATCATAGTCAACGCTCCTGCATCTGGTCGTGCATCTGGGTCAGCATTCAGCATGCTCTGAAGCGTGCAAATCACTGTATGCTCGGTCGTGGTCTTTGCCTCGGCAAGGAACCCAGCGAGCTGATCTTGTATACCGGATACATCCTGCCAATAGTGCTTGCCAGTACGACCACTAAAAGCCTTGCGGAAGGCTAACCATCCCATGTTGTCTTGACTAAACGGAACGGATGCCATCTCCGCGAAGACACAACCAAGACTCCAGATATCAGCAGCCTTCTTGCGGGAAATGCCCGAGGATACCTCAGGTGCGATGTATTGGCGTGTTAGCGGCTTGTATTGGTCATCACTCATCTCTTCTGAGGAGCTGACACCGAAGTCGCTGAGTATAACGTGAGGGAACTCTTGTTCACCTTCGACGATCAAGATGTTCTGAGGCTTGATGTCCATGTGCCTGACTTGCTGCTCGTGAAGATGTCTTACTGACGATGCGAGACAGCCAAACATTCTGACGATAGTCTCTGAGAGATTGGCAGGCTTTTGCGCCGCTGATCGCTCGAGCCATACTGCAAGTGTTGTATCGGCAACGGGTGAGAGCAACATGGACATCTTGTCGCCCCGTGAGTAGGTCCCGATGATGCGAATGATATGAGGGTGGCGTAACTTCTGAAGAACGCTTACTTCCTTCTTGAGCTCCTCGATCACTGTCTGGTTACGATTCTTGAGTGTCTTGCGACTGACGTGTAATCCCGTTTGTTGATGCACGACTTCGTCGACTGTACTGAAGCCTCCTGAGCCAAGCAGCTTGACACTAAGGAAGGTCGCGTTCCTAGCTTGTATTGTTCCTCTGGAGTGTCCAACCGTCAAAATGTTCTGCGTGGATGTCGTTGTATACTTGTCCAGGGATTCGTCGTGTGTCGTGCGTTCTTGATCTCCGGTGGCAGCGAGGGACATCGTGGATGACAGAGGAGGTCGTCCAATACTCGTTGCTCTCTGCAACAAGTTGTCTTGTATGGCGATCGTCGTACCCGTGTCGAGCGATATGTCAGGAGTCATGACTTCTCCATTTACTATGTGGGCAGGAGATGCTGACGACGAACGCCCAGTACTAGCAGCTATATCGGCTCTAGAGTGCTTCCAGTGCGGATGCTCCAACAAAATACTGTCTGTCCTATCATCCATGGATGAGATCGGAAGCTCCTTCTTTATGGGTTGGGCGACATCATCTCCGGCCAGAGCGCTCTCGTCATCTTCCTCTGCTCTGATGCGGCCATCTCGCAGGGAGCCCGCAACAGTCGACACACTGCGCGAGCCCGACTTGTTCGACTCATGTAGTGAGGTCGATGACTGAGAGATGTTCGGCGAAAGTATAGTGGGTTTGGTATGTTGGTCCGCACAATCCGACTGGCTCTCACCAAGTTGTGAGAGCTGGAATTGGAAGAATCCGCCGCAGGATGGTGGGCCGGTAGAACCGCTACCGCTGCCGCCGCTGCCAGAGTATTTGGAGCCACTACCACCACGTGGATCGAATGGTGGTTGAGGAGAAGGTTTGCCACCGAAGCCGTCATCGCTTGGGCCGTCGTCATTGTCATCGTCCGCAGAATCGTTGCTGTCGTTGTCTTCCTCATCCCGCCAGTCAAGCATGCACTTGCCCTGTTTGAAGTGATCGGCGATGTGATCTATACGTTCTTGTCTGGATTCGAAGCGATGTCGGCAAAATCCGCATCTACGAGGGAATTCGGTTTCGGAGATCACTATACTGGCATCGTCGAAGTCTTCAGGGTTCATCTCGGGGTGGATGTTTCGGAAATGCTGGACAAAGTGGTACTTTCGATAACATGGCTTGACATTCTCGACCCCCTCAATCGTACACAGGCTGCAAACCCAGGATTTACATGGGTAGCCTTCCTCTTCATTGCGCTTCCAGTCGTTCTTGCGGCCATACCGTTTGCCGCACTTCCTGGTGCACTGGTAAATTTTCCTAGGATCCCTACCAAGCAACTCAAGGTCTTCGGTAGGGCAGCACCGCTTCTTGCTACCCCGCGTGGAGACTACTGGTACGGTGACGGTGGTGTTGTCACGAGTGGGCGACGAGCCGGGAGAAGACGTCTCCCCAAGCGCTGGCTGTGCAACGCTTCCGTAGACATTGTATGCTCCTGGAAGCTCTGTCTGGTATGTGTGGTCATCCCAAAAGGATTCATGCTGCTTCTGTTGTTGTTCTTGTTGGATGAGTGCTGTCTGGGACTTGTAGGCTGAATCACTCTGGCCGCCACCCATACCCTGCTTTAGGAGCTGACTGAACCAGCTTCGGATGGCATCTGCTGGCTCACCAGTGAGCTGGCTTAAAGAGTCGATATGCCTGTCACTTGGCAGTACATTGTACTTGTTGAACCATGTCGCGCAGACGTCAGCTGCCTCATCTGGAAGCCCATCTGCTACCACGGAGGGGATAGGGTCCAGGCTCCAGCTGGACGTGGTTGTCGCAGGGGGTGTGGGGAACAAGGGGAAATCAAAGCTTGCGTGACGCTTCGACTGAGGGTAGTCGTGCACATCAAGCTGGAGTGGGCGCTTGCCAAGCGTATTGAACTGCGTTGGCATGGTATCAAAAGATTGTAGTGGTGTGGGTGGGAATGATTTCGCGATATGTTGGAGTTGCATATCAGGAGTGAGCTGCGTATTCCATGCTGGGGTCGCCGAGGTGTCATCCAAGGTCTGCCACACTATTAGCACGTATGCAATACGGCGAGCCCAACAAGAAGCTTACAAGACTATGTTGCATGTCAAATGTGCTCTGCTGAGGGGTGTTATCGAATATGGTCGGATCAATGAAAGATGATGCGGTAGTATCGATACCCTCGTCAGCGAAGAAGAAGCCAGAAGTATTATCCGCTGGCGTAAACGTCTGTTGTTGCGGCGTCGCGAACATGTTGCTGAAGTCCATGTTCGTCGTGTCAAAGGCGAAACCTGCGCCCTGATGGTCCATGACTATGTTATTTGTCAGAGGGCGTTGTCGTTGGATACGGCGTCTTGCTTTCGTCGTGGTAGACGGTTAGCAATCACAAGCTCCAAGGAATGAGCGAGTATGATGGAGAATGAGTGTCTAGGAGCCTGAGGCCTGTTGCTCGGTATTTTAGATCAAAGGGCGCTGCGCCCACGAGTTTCGCGATGGAGTTCGGAGTCATTCATGCAGCCCTTCAGCTTCAGGGAAGGGCGATGGAGATCCAAGGTTTAGGCAACCGGTGAGACGAATAGTGGGGAATTGCGGTAACTTTACGACTTCGCCAAGCCGGTCGTTCGAGATGCGACTGTGGAGAAACCTACGCTGCTTGCCAGAATATCAAGTTGGCCCTGTCGCTTCACCTTGCCGAATGAGCTATCTGGCCTTGGAAGGAGGTACTCTACTTTCGCGACGTTCGCTGTCGTTGCGTAGGTCTCTTCCAATGTGGGTGAAAAGAAACGTCTTTCGGATGTTCGTAAGCGCTAATTTCCTGTATCGCCCTTTCCTCTCAGAAGGGCGCAGCCGCACGAAACAGGCTAGCGTCGGCAGTGCGAAGTGGGGCATGTGGCTGAGCTGCAGCAAGCAAGTTACGGAGAACGCGAACTCCACCTCCATCCCCATATCTCCCATGGCTGAGTCAGTCTTAGCTTATATATTAACGACAGACTACTCATTAGCACCTTGAAGACTTTGTTTGTGTCGCATACCTAGGCAGATATCTGCTCTAGCGAGAATACCACGGATGAGTCTGCTTGATGCGGACCTCTGTATCAAACCTTGGAAAGAGCGATGAAGTGATCAGTAAAGTAGCCAACTTACATTTTGCGTAGACCAGTCTCACACGGACAATTACGTCATTGTCTACATCATATGGACCGTCAATAGTAATCAGACTCATGTAGTAGGTGGGAACAACATCGGCATGGCTGTCGGGAACACTCAAGAGGTTTGGGAGAATAACATGTTTAACTAGATCGAACATCCACTCGAAGCAAACAATATGGACGAACCCACAAGACACGATATATTTGCGTGATGGAGCAATCACCTATTTCTAGACATATATAATACTTGTAGTAGAGACAGATGTTTTTTTCGCCCTCTGCTACGTCGATATCTGGACAATCCAGCCAGTCTCTAACTAATTTTCCATGGGCCAAAAACGAGAAGAACTACTGGCAAATTTCAGGCAAAACCCACGTCCCCTTGATTATCAAGATGATGAGGACTGGAAAATATGCCAAGCACTTATAGATGAAAAAGCAGACCGCGAGAGACAAGAACGAGCAGATCGAGCGGTTGCTGACGATGGTGATGCCGAGGACGAAGATTCTGACGAGGACAAAGAAAATGCTATCCCACTACCAATCCGTATGAACACAGAAGACAGACAAACGGAGAACGAAGATGAAGGCGAAGAAGAAGACGAAGACGAAAGCACGAATGATCCCGCACCAGACACCACCGCACTTCCTGTAATCCCCAAAGTGCCCACAGCAACCACTAGCACAAGCCAAACCCTCATCGCCCCTTCCGGAGCACCCATCTACTTCTTCCACGGAAACATCAACATTCCTCTCATGTTGATCGACACAGAAATTCAAGCTGCCGTTCAAAAACTGATTGAAATGTACATCACCCGTGGTCGACTAGCCAGCAATACCGTCGTCTGCATAAACCAGCGCTATGACGGTCAAGCCACGCATAATGCTGATGGTACAGAGTATGCCTGTAGGACTTGTATTGATAAGTATCGTGATGGTCAAAACTACAAGGGATACAGGGTTTGTATAAGACATGGGCAGAAGGTCATGGGTGGACAGCTGGTAACTGCATATTTCGCTGTCGCACAAAAGCGATCGGAGAATCAGCGGTATGTTTGGCGTACTGAGTAGCACAAAGACAAACAAATGGAAAAGAAAACTGCCAAACGACAGTGGTGAAGGGGGCGACATATTTCCTGAACGAGCTCTTATCTTCGCACCACCATCATCAATACTCGGGGCTGAGTGGAAAAAGTTGAATCGAGAATATATGAGTAAAAGCTATTCATGTGGTATCATTTCGTATCTATCTACGTTCTCAGAAAGTAAAAAGGTATCTCATCATTACCGTTCTTCATCAAACCCGCGCGCTTAGAAAGCAACCATCTGGCTAAGCCCAGCGCTCTCACGCTCAAAGTTCTTGTGCTGTGAGATGCTGTACAAGTACGCGCTGGTGAAGTCCTTGGCCTCCTTGGCCATGTTGACAGCCTCCTTGAAGCTATCGGCGTGAACCTGACCAGCAGTGACAACACCGTAGCTGTTGACGACATCAGCGGCGGCCGAGAACTCCATACCGGGGAGTTCGACGGCCTGCTTGATGAAGGAGACGGCCTCGCCGGTACCACCAATAGCCTTCAAGTGACCGAAAGCCTCGCGGATCCAGTGAACGGCGCGACCGTTCTTGCGGAGGGTCTCGACTGACTTGGCACCACCTGGAACGAAAACACTGTCGTACATGGTGGAGCGCTGGCCCTCAAGGTGGTGGTCTGCTACGACACCGGAGCCACTCTTGTCCTCACCATCGGCGTAGATCTTGTTTCTCCTGGGTGAAATGGTGAAGGGAAGGGCACCGGCAGCGGTGAGCGCAGCCTTGATGCCGTTGTAAGCGACCTTGTCGTAACCATCGGCGATAAGGATAGCAACCATGCGGGTAGCAATGGTAGGCTTCTCGGGCATGAAGTCCATCTGGGAGAGACCCTTGGCCTTCTTGTTGTGCTTGGCGCGAGTCTGCTCAGTTGGCACATCGCTGCCAACCATCTCCGCGACACTCTGAGCGAGCTCAAGATCGATCTCACAGAGACGCTCACAGAGACGCTTGTAGACGACAGGGTCGTCACAGTGGTCAAGCTCGAAGGCGAAAGCGTCCTTCATGTGCATCTTCTCGTTCTCCGACATGGAGTTGTAGAAAAGCTCAGCCTGGTTCTTGTGCTCCCTGAACTTGCTGGTCTTCATGCGGGCCTTGATTCCGGCAGTCTTCTCAGGGAAATCGATGTAGGCGCCCTCCTTTTCTGTAGCAGGAGGAACAGTCTGGAAACGGTTAGGCCAGTAGTTGACCTTGCCCTTGGTGATAGTATGGCGCATGGCACCATCACGGTTGAAGTTCATGACGGGGCAGACAGGCTTGTTAATTGGCAGCTCTTCCCAGTTGATACCCAGACGTGAGAGTTGGGTGTCCTGGTATGAGAAGTTGCGTCCTTGCAGAAGAGGGTCGTTGCTGAAGCCGATACCAGGGACGATGTGGCTTGTGCAGAAGGCGACTTGCTCTGTTTGGGTGAAGAACTCGTCGGGGTTCTGGTTCAGCTCGAGCTCACCAATGTACCGGATGGGGACAAGCTCCTCAGGCCAGACCTTGGTGGCATCCAAGATGTCGAAATCGAAGTCGTGCTCCTTTGACTCTGGGAGGACTTGGATACCGAAGTTCCACTTGGGGTACGCGCCACTGTCGATAGCCATCCACAAGTCCTTGCGATGGAAGTCGGGGTCTTGGCCAGCAATCTTGAGAGCCTCGTCCCAGACGAAGCTGTGGACACCGAGTTGGGGGGTGAAGTGGAACTTGACAAAGCTCCTCTCGCCCTTGGCGTTGATGAGTGTGTAGGTGTTGACACCGAAACCTTGCATCATACGGTATGAGCGGGGAATGGTGCGGTCGGACATGGCCCACATGAACATGTGCGTAGCCTCTGGGTGCATGTACTGGAAGTCCCAGAAGTTGTTGTGAGCGGACTGTGCTTGCGGGACCTCGCAGTCAGGCTCCGGCTTTCCGGCGTGAATAACATCGGGCTGAATAAGTCAGTATCTCACATATGGGAATGAGGTTCGCACAGGGCCATTGCTTACGAATTTCATAGAGTCCTGGATGAAGAAGACGGGAATGTTGTTTCCAACAATGTCCCAGTTACCCTCTTCTGTGTAGAACTTGACGGCGAAACCGCGAACATCACGGACAGTGTCTGCCGATCCACGGCTACCCAGTACAGTTGAGAATCGTAGGAAGACGGGGGTCTCGCGCGATGTGTCGGTAAGAATGCCAGCCGATGTGACGTCTTCAGCGGACTCGAAGAGTTTGAACTTTCCAAAAGCACCGGAGCCACGGGCGTGGACAACACGCTCGGGAATGCGCTCGTGGTCGAAGCGGTGGATCTAAGATTGTCAGGCCCTGGTGTTGCGTTGCGAAGAATAGCGTGCTTACCTTCTCGCGAGCGGCGTGATCCTCCAGCAGCGAGGGACCTTGCTGGTTGTCTGTCGCCACCGACAGCCAGTCATCAGTGTTGCTCTGCTTAACACCAGCATCGGTGGTGATGCGCCACTTGTCGTCGTGAACGTCTTTGGTAACAGCTGCAAGCTGAGCCATCTTGCCGGTCTTCTCACCGACAAGGCCCTTTGCCTTTTCCGCAGCGTTGCCTAGCATTTCGGACGCCATGTTGTCGATTATGTGTAAAGATTGAGACGATTGGCGATGTCAATCGATGTGGAGGGCATTCGCTGTGCGCGGCGCGCTCGTCTTTGTATCGCAACCGTGGGCGAGAATCTGTTTACTTTTCGACGTCATAACGACGTGTGCTCGCTGCAGTTCGGCTTTGAGTTGCCTAATGCTTCTACCACACAGCTCCATCAGGACTCTGGCTGCGTGTTTGCGACGCGCTTGGAAGTGGAGTTCGTGCAAGACAGCCAATGGCAAAGCAGATGATGTTCGATCATCGTGATTTGTACGTCTGCATCGACTGCCGAGCCCCGCCGATATGCCACGCGAGACTCAACTTTGCCATGTACCCGGCAGCTGGCCCGAGCAATTCGAGAATGCCATGCTGAGAAATGGATAGCCTCTCCTTGAACCTTGTCTCAAAACGTCGCTGCTAGGCCCGTTCCCGGCGAATCGAGAACAGGTCGTAAGCAAATGCTCAAGTGCCGCTGCTCGGGAATATCATGCTGTGACGTCAGAGAAGGAAAACCGTTGCAAAGTCCACGTGTGGACGCCCCGCACTGTCCCCACCAGAAGTGATCACCAGCATGTCCAGGGCAAAGACGACATCTCCGGAGGCGAAGGCAGTCATATGTGAGAGGGTTGCACAAGATATCCAGGGCGAAGGGGGCTGCTTTTCAGGCTTCGTTGAGCTAACCAACCGCGTGAATTTTAGCGTTCGTTTTCGCTCTCGCTCTTTGAGCCCAAGCCCTATCGCATGTGTTCCGATGAACTCTACTGGACCTCGCTATCTACTCCCATTGATGCTGAAACGCCACGATAACCGTTTCCTCAAGCACGAGACCCAGACGCCAACCGTCACACACCTTTCCCCTACATGGCCGCAAACGCCGAACTACATCGCGTCTACTTTAATAGTACGCCACCCACAACCTCCGGAACTTTTCCTGAACCAAATTTCACATGACAGTTTCATCGTTTCATGCAATTGAGGTAAGCCGCTCTACGCTAATGTCGGGGTTACTTTTTCGCACAACAGACCAGCGGTTTGCGAAGCGTCGATAGCGTGCTTCGCAATACAGCCAGCTAGCCCACGTCAGTACAGTGTGGACGCGATTGGCTTATTTCAGAGTGACGACGAGTTCACGCTGATCTGAAATATCTGCCGATGGTGTTTCGCGGATTTGTAGAAGATAGTTTCGGCGTAGCTAGTATCCGTCAAGTGCCGTGGCGGTCCGGATCATCCTTCTGCCAATGGATCGTCTGTACATATTGCATCTGGTTGGCATTGCCTGCTCCTTCACCTTGACCGTAATGCCTTGGCTGATGATCGACAGGCGTTGCGCTTGTCATCTGTACCTTGCAGCTATATCTAAACTCTCCGCAATCCGTGGCTTCCGCAAAGGTCGAGATTGTCAAACGGCGGAAAAAGTGTCTTGAGGGCGTTTTGGCACTGAACGTCGTGTGCACTAGTAGCTTTAGCTTGATCATCGCACTCATAACCCCGAACAGTCAAATCATTTATCATGGCATCAATGCGCTAGCTGAAGACGCGAAGATTTTCGATACAAGTCTGGTGCTGTTGGCATCGTCGTTGCGCGAGCATATATGCACAACCTCCGTTGGGCGCCGTTCAAGGCATCGATCATCCGCTGCCAGCCCCTGAAGCTTTAGCTTTATTGGTTTTGCTTGTACAAATCTTTCAAAGTGCGGATGCGAATGCGCAGCATTTGTGCGGCATCCGTACGGCCCTGCAAGGCTGCAATGAGCTTTCGTGCTTGGTTTCCGGTAAATACCGCTATCCGTTGATACGCCTCTTGCGGAGCAGCAGGCTAGCCGCATCTGCAACTGTATTGTTCTCACGCCATGTCGCTATGCAAGCGCACTGTGTAGACGCGCCTGACCCAGCTGGTTCCATGTCTCGGACGCAGATCTCCTTGTAGAAAAGTCGACAAGGAATAGCCTCAACAACATGCAAGATAAATACAAATGTTCATTGACAAGGAACAAGTAGCCGCGAAGGTGCGGAATGTAGACGAGACACCGTGTCCGTCGAGAGGCGGGGCAGCCCCGGTTCTAATTGTAGCTGTTGATCAGGCGTACACCGAGGTTGACGCATAGTCGCTGGTGCTAGTCATAATGACTGCTCTCCTCCAAGCGTAGTGGGGCATGCTGTGCCTCTTAGCAACTGACAACCTCAAAGGAATGCTAGCGAGACCAGCAGCCAACGGTTTTTTGGTGGTCATCGGAAGGATATAAGGATAGGGCCGCTGTCACAAGCGCACTGTGGTATAGCGCGGCCTGACCTAGTGCCTTCGCGTGTGGTAAGCGCAACCGAGATTCGCATCCTGGAGATTACCGCCAGGCTGACCTTGACAGTATCCGAGCCGCAAGTGATGCTGCCAGAGTCTTGCGTGAATCGGTGGGCACGCAAATCGATGTTGCAGTGGTTCTTGATCAGTACACCACATTGTGCAGCACAGTGCAGTACAGATCTGACGACCATGTTGATCATTGATCAGCAGCATTGCGTTGTCCACTGCCGAGCAATAGCCGAATCAGTCACATGAGGCTACTGTGATGCGCGTGGAGATGGGGGACAAGCCTCACGCAAAAGGGAAGACGAGTCACATCTTAATCTTACAGCCGCGAACCCCCGCGCCTCAAACGTGGATCAATATGCCGAAACACAGCCCTGCTCAAGCGGGCGATAGCTCGTAGTAGAGAGCAACAGACTTTGGAGGGCTGTTGCAGGTATAAGACACATGTTGCTTCTGCGCGCCAACACTGCAGGCGCGCGGACTTGATTCCTGCGTCTCGCAAAACGAAACAGTCCGCGTTGCTTTTTGATCACCGACGGCGCATCTGCACTGTGGAGCTCCAGGTCGCACAAGTCGATCAGGTAAGAGCGGGCCGTGACGCTAGAGCGAGTCGGGAAAGGCGGATAAAATTACCCCTGCCGCCGTTGAAGACTGGTTGTGGAACACAGTCTGACAGGCTACACAGCATGCGTCGAGTAGCGCTTGTATCTCGATCGCGGACCGTAAAAGGACGTGTTCAGTCGTGTATGATGCTTCTGCGCTCCAGGTGACTTTTTGTACTGTCCTCGGAGTGTGGAGACTGTCGGTAATCACACATCGGCAACCCGGCTCGACTCTCAACCTTCTGAACCGACGCTGACGTGGTAGCTCATTTGGTGGGCTCCGAGTCGGTTGGGTGTTTGCAATCCGCGGTTTGTTTGGTTCCAGGGTTCGAAATTGGGTTGACGACTGGAGGGAGGAAGTTTCCAGCCTGTCTCGAATCATGGGCGGAGGTCGCAATTACAACGCTAAAGCTTGCGTCCAAATTTGGCCCACAGGGCTACCAGACTCGATAGCTACATTAGTCGGCTTTGCGTCGACGCTTCACTTGACCTCGCCCCGAGGTAGCTGTCATTGAGTTGCGTTGACGTTATGCAAGGACGGCCCTTATTGTTGCTTCCAATGTTCCACCCGTGCTGTCCACCGCACTGGAATCGACAGCGCATGACAAGTAGGGGCATTGGTGTTTTTATGTCTGTCAATTGAATTCACAAGGGTGCCATGTGCCAATGGTGTGCGGTCGCGATAGGAACAAGGGTGTGATCATCTCGTCGGTCGTCCGGACAGGGTACGCGTGATGATTATTGACCACAGTGCTTGAGTCGAGGCTTGAGTCAGGCAGGAAGTGCAAACAGAGTCGCAACTCTGGTCGCCGACAAAGGATGAGTTGGAGATGCCGTTAGCCGTCTGGCATGATGTTGCAGCTCGCCATGTAACGGACGGAGGGTTGCAGTAGTGGAGGTCAACGTCTATCAACAGCAGGTGTGGTACGGTACGAGTAAGACGCAGACACAGACGGTGGAATCAGCCCTGTGGTCTGATGCGTCGGGCGCTCTTCCGGCGCCCCTCAGGTAGATCTATTTTGTTTGTGCAGTTGATTTGAAATGAAATGGGCAAGAGCTGGAGCTGGCGCAGCGGGTGTTTCCTGGGCCTCGCAAAGTGCCGGGCAGCCTCCGCAGTGGGCAGACCCTGGGCAGGTGAAGGAGGAGAGAAACGGTCGTCGGGTGTCCAGGCACGGCGATTGGGCCATTCACGGCGTGTTGGTCACAGCACTGGCGCTGGCCAGGAGGCGGGATCACCCTGGCTGATGCGATGCTGGCTTGCTGGCTGCAGCTAGGCGTCGAGGCTAGTAGCTCCGCGTATGTATGTGCTTGCCTTTCCGCACGGAGCCAACGGCTGTACAAGACTGTCGCGTCCTGTTGCAAACGGGAGCGAAGGTAATCTAACAGCTTTGGAGCGTACCGTCAGGCTGGCTCGCTGCAATGTCGAAGTTATAAAACTCTCCACGCTGCCCGCTGTATCCCTTTTGGACGCTCCGACCAATTCCTCACACTCCACCTCTCCACCAAGTACAAGCTCGCACTTGCTGCTGCTGCCCTTGTCGTCTCCTCGTCGACCATCAGTCCGGCACCCTCCCACCGCCAACAAGAAAGAAGCTTTGCTCCCGCCGCCGGCCGCCCATCTCTATCTTCTCACCGTCCTTGTTTATTCCTGACTTGACTTGTTTTTGCTCGTGCTCCTCCACCACACCCTCTTGCTCCTCCTTCCCCGCGAGCACGTTGAGCTGCGCTCCGCACGGCAGTCTCGCCCTCACCTGCAAGAAGAAAGAGCTCCCCGTCCAGCAGCCAATCAGCGCGTCACAGCTGCCACCCCGCCTTCCTCGTCTCCCACGCCGTTGCAGAAGGCGATACCCCCGCCGTACGACCCTAAACCGCGCGTTGCCCGCTGCCCGTTCGCCCACCCCCGCCAAACATGTGCACCAAGGTCGTACACAAATATGGCTGCGGCCACGAAATCGCCGAGAAGGCCCCATGCGCGACGTCGAGAACAGCTCCCTGCGGCGTCTGCAACACCAAGACCGTCAAGCACGACGAGAAGTGTGATAGATGCGACCATTGAGACAGGTGCGCCCGACACTCCCCAAACCCTACGCGTCACACGTGTCTAACACCCCGCCTCTGCAGTGTACCACCGTGAACTTCTTCGCACGATACCCCATCATCATGGCCAGTCCGCCGCACTGAGCCGCTCCTTCCTCGCAGCTCCCCATTGCGCGACTTATGGCCCTGATACACACCACCAGCTCCCCATTGAGCCTCTGGCCCCAAGCCTGCATTTCATGGCGTCACGGATTTCAAAAAGTATTGGCCTTCTTGGGCATTGCGTCTTAATTGGACCTTGGGCACTGCACGTCCGGCGTTTTGGATACAGGCCCGCGTTGCGAGACATTTTCTTACTTACTACATGGATACCACGTTCTCCTAATCATGTCGCGCAATGCGCCGACGGCGAACCACATGCCTTCTCTCTTCTTATCTTGTCATTGCTATCACTATATTTCTGTCTGCCGTCTCTAGCGCTTCGCAACGTTGGCATGAGGGACAATGTCCAGTATACGAGCGAGTCAATCAATCTCTACGCACCCGAGACGGACATGTCGTCCCCTCTCGGATCACCATAATTCATCCGTTGAGCTCATTGTTGTATTGCGCGACCTCCGCGCCGAACAAGACCATTCCCATGGCCAATCAATCTGCGCTGATCTGCGGTACAGTATCACGCATGAGGACCCATATGCAATGCCGTTTTTCGCCAATCGCCCTGGGCTTACGGCCTCCGCGATGCCATCAATCACAGTTCACGTAGCTCTCGAACCACCTCTGCGAGTCAGGCCAATCAAGCGAGCCGCCAATCCGCCATGTATATTGGGGCCTGACTCCCTTGTATATCAGCCTCGCACTAACAACCAGGTAAACGAGAGTACATGGTCAAGGCACCGCCCGTTCACGCCTCGTGATAGGACGCCATCAGTCAAGCTCCAGTCTTGTCATGCAGTACATGCTAGCATGTGCACCGGGCCTAATACTCAACCTGGGAACAGGGGCGTTGTCGTATAACGCTCGAGGAGATATGGCCGTCTTACTACACCTCCGATCATGCTGAGGGACGGGCCGTGGCATGTTCAACGCCTCGTAAGCTTAGATGCGTTCGTCTAACCACGCCCAACTCAGCCACCATGGCAATAACCAAATCTCTTTCATACACTGATACCGAGTGCATGCAGCGCTTTCATGTAGCCAACAGCAAAGCCGCGGCCTGCGCCAATATGTACCCCGATCGCCAAATAACCGAGACTGTTATAAATGGGCACCTGATATGCGTCAAGCTCCGCACTGATCATCTGCAGCCAACCGGGTAACGCGTCTTCTAGAAGGCATTCAGCCTGACTGCCTTGACGGTTCAACCGAAAACTGAGCCACATAGACGCGGTAGTAGTGCCAGCGCCCTCGGTCATGCGTGTGATTGTGCATCGACCCTCCCTGGCTCTTTCAAGTTTCCTTGCCACACTGTTAAGAGCTAGTGCGACCGAGCTTAGACGGCAGTCTTTGAAAACATGGTGTGCTGTAGTTGATATCTTCATGCTCATTTGTTACCCCAGGCAGAGGCAAGACGCCTACCGGTGCGGACCCCTGCAACTACCGCACCATCCCTTGCTCTTGTTTCCTCGAAACATCACATGGGCGATCTGCGGCACAGAGGCGCTTGTAATAGCACGTGCAGAAACGCAGAGCGGCTCCTTTCGGGTCATCAATTAGACGACCTGCTTTCGAGTTAAGTCATACCTGTACTAACTTGGTACACCACCGCGAGCGGGTCTCACTACCCATCGTTGAGTCTAGTCGGCACGGGGCTACACGGAAGGCAGGGTTCTAATGCAGACGTGAATAGCTCATCACATTTGGACGTTTCGTGAAGAAATGAGGTGCGCAAGCGATGACTTCGTGGTCAGGATGATAAGTGGTTCGCGGCTCGGCGTCATCGTTTGTGCGCTCGGCCCGCGGTGGTCGCTTCCTCATTCGGTGTTGGTAGCCGCGACTTTCTTTCGTCAGCCCCAACCATCAATCTCCAGCCATGTCGATTGACATCAACTGGGACACCATCACGGGCGGTGCAGAAGGCTCCGCGCGTGCAGAGAAGATACGCGCCTTCATCCACGACCGGTTCCAGCAGGTGACGCTGCCACGATTCATTCGCTCAGTTCACGTGCATTCCTTCGACTTCGGCAGCGTACCCCCGGAGATTGAGATTAAAGACATATGCGACCCACTACCGGACTTTTACGAAGATGATGAGGACTATCCAGACGAACAAGGGGACGACCTGGGGGAAGACGACACCGAGCATGACGCCAAGTCACGCGATTCTAGCAACCCACCTAGTCATTCACCAAGGAATAGCCATTCCAGGGAACGAGGCCGAGAAGCAGACTTGGAGGAAAACACTCCCAATCAGAATAGATTACGCCCCTTTCAACCTCTTGCTAGACCATCCACCAAGCGCTCATCATTGGCTCCCCACGAGCTAGGCAGCCCATTCTTTCATGGAGCTCTCACTCCAGGCATCCCTGGTGGCACCTCCAACATGAACTACTTCCATCTGCCTCTAAGTGCAGGCCTCTCTGGTGCTACGACGCCTCTGGCCGCTGTAGCTGGCGCCCAGTTGCATAATTGGCTCGACGACCGTCACGGCCGGCCGAGTACGCCAACAAATATGCGTCTGCGGAACGCCGCGTCCATGAACTCGCTAACCCTCACGCCACAATCCCATCCAGATCCCAGCTCAAGACCCTCTTCCAGGCACCAACAGGACGATGGGAAGAAACAGTCCTTTGCCGGATCAGATGACAGTCACTCTCAGCACAGCTTCGGGCGGACACCATCCGCATCTCCTCACCGCATGCGTGAGAAGAGCCCTGATGATATACAGGTTGTGACCCATGTGCAGTACTCTGGCGACATCAAAATGTCTTTGACTGCAGAGATCCTTTTGGACTACCCCATGCCAAGCTTTGTCGGCATTCCTCTCAAGTTGAACATCACCGGACTCACCTTCGATGGTGTTGCGATCTTGGCATATATCAAGAAGAGAGCACACTTTTGCTTCCTGTCACCGGAAGACGCAGATGCTCTGGTCGGCGGAGAGAATGGTTTCAACGGTCTTCAGACAGACGCACAAGGTCAAAACCCACGTCCTGTGCAACGACCTAAGATCGGAGGGCTGTTGGAGCACATCAAAGTCGAAAGCGAAATAGGAGGGCAAGGCAGTGGTAAACAGGTCCTCAAGAACGTTGGGAAGGTAGAGTCATTCGTACTGGAGCAAGTCAGGCGCATCTTTGAAGATGAGTTTGTCTACCCAAGCTTCTGGACATTCCTGGTCTAGAGCTGCGAAGGCAGCATCCTGCAAGAAGTGAGTGGATGTGTAATCACATGTGCTATATGCACGAGCGGCCAAGAGGCTCAATAACGAAACCACAATGTGACATTGCGCATCGGCATTCTTCACCGCGGACAAAGGATGGAATTCATTTGAGCACGACATACATGACCTATACACTGTTGAGTCTATTACACAGCATGCACATATCCGCTTTTGGGGTCATACGAACGCGTTTATTCCCACTTGAGTGACAGGGCTGGAGTCTCACAGCAGCAACCTACCCTTATAGCAAGCTTTTCCGCCCTAGTCGATGCAAGAGTCATACAGCAGACGGTCCAGGAACGTGGGCTGCCGTTGTATTACATGCGGGTGCTAGCAGAAGCGATGAAGGACGGCATTTTGACAGCTACGTTACTGACAGCGGGAGTGACGGAATCAGACCACGTTGGTAGCGCCCAACCAGGAAAACATGACGGGTTCGATGCTCTTTTGAGTCATCAGTGCGAGTGTTACCGGCCTGTCAAAATCAAGCACCCGCTGGCATCGGCATCGGGCCCATTCAGGCGAGTCTCGCGCCGCGGTTGTGTCCCGTCCACTAGTGCACATACGATCAAACTTGCTATCATGTGTGTTGGTCATCGATGTCGCATCCTGCCCGTCTCTCCCCGCGATTCCCGTTTCCGTCGTGATTGCGCTGGCTGGTTGCGCATTGCCAGCATACAGCAATACATTCCGAGCAACATTACCAATATATGGTGCTGCGCATTTGACTTCACCGGTCGCTGAAACGTCCCCACCAGCAATTGACCAGTGATGTCGGACCATGACGGGGCAGGCCCAACAGGTTCCATACAAGATTTCAAGCTCTCCTTGAACGGTCACCGCAACGCAACGCATTGATACTAGAACACCGCTGCAGCCAATCGAAGTATGCCAGCAATTGAGACATACTTGCGCAATACCACTACGTATGCCCAGATGAAGTTGATACCTTTCATCAGCACCAAAAACGAGCAGCATGTCGATATCCTTGAGCATCACAATCCCAACACATGCGGTCTATTCTTGGATCGTCATAAGACAAAGTTTATATAATCCTTGGGACACGGAGAGTAACCATGCTCCGTTGTCTGCGCAATATTGCCGTGTCCTCTACGGTTATTATCACATATAGCTTGTTAGATTTATAGTACCAGCTCCGGCCTGGTAGGGATCGTAAGGCTGTTTTGTGTCTTGCATGGTTAGGACCGCGGACTTCCGACGACTGCTTTTGGCAGGTCTGGTGCCGGCATCGTTCGCCTGCAAAGATGATGCCGATGTTTTGACGGTGGCTCCTCTACCCTGGTTGACCTGAAACGTCAAGACTACGGAGGAGGTACGAGAACGTTGAATGCGGAAAGCACGTGCAGAAAGCATGTGATTGATCTCGACTTCGAGTTTCCAAGATGCCGCCATGATGCCTGGATTTGCTATTGCGTGTCGCTGATGCTGAGTCTTGAGCATTTTTGCATGATTGGCTGTCTGCACAGGTGTATATTCTGTTGACCTGGCATGTGAATGCCACTAGAACAAGCCAGCTCCGTCAACACAGGAAGCTGCGATGAAGCCGCAACTCAAGCTTCACAAAATAAACTCGAAGCAAGAAGATGCCCCTAGCTTTGAAACTGAAGCAGACATGGAATGAATTCGCGTCATCCGCGTGGGTTCTTCTCACCTAAGAAAGGGTTGTTTGTTCGGTTTCCGAATTCGCAGCAGCCTCGACGTGTTGCAAGACCTCTTATCTACCATGTAGCAACTTCTGACGACCTCTGCAGTCAGTAGCGAATCATGAAATCACATGCATCATGGTGCCTGCTGGTTGAAGCTGAGTGATCATGGACGCAAACTGGCGAATGACGTTCGTCGCTCCCCACCTTGCAACCCCACCCGCACTGACCTCTAGTGACGCACCAATGCACAATGCACTCTGAAGCTACTCGATCCACTCATGAGGCTGCGCAGACTCGTACGCTATGCTCGCGTTACTCAGGCTGCGAAGCTGCCTATAGCCTACAACCTCAAACGCTACCAATATCAAAGTCTACCTTCGCCCACTTGCATACGTCTGTTGGAGCTCTTACCAACTGCAAGCAATGGCGTCATACGTTGTTCCCTGAAGACGACTGAGCTGGAAGACGCACCTTCCTTTAAAGCCCTGTCTTACACATGGGGAAGTTCGCGTACCTCTATTCCACCAACATCAACACATGGAGGGACGGGTCCAAAGTCTCTGTTGACTACAAGAGTGAACTCGGCCCGTCAACACACCATCATCTGCGATGATCGCCTTGTCAAGGTCAATAGCAATCTTCGGGATGCACTCCTCATGCTCAGCAATGCAGTCAACATGCCGCACATGCCGAAAACACCCACCTACTACTGGATAGACTTTTTGTGTGTGAACCAGACAAACATTGAAGAAAGAAATGCGCAAGTTGCCAGCATGGCCGACGTCTTCAAAAAAGCAGATGGTGTTGTAGTCTGGTTAGGCAAAGAGGACCAATACACACAGGACGCTCTTACCACGATGCAGAGGATATCGGCGACTCCTGAGGGAAAATGGCCGCTAGTGCCGTACACCTCATTTTATAATCCAGAAGAGAGTCCGTTGGTCTTTGCTACTAGACTCACCTTCTATAACTGGCTAGGTTTCATAGTCCTAATTAATCGCCCATGGTTCAAGAGGGCTTGGGTAAGCCCGCAACAAGCGTATACCTGTACGACGTATAGCTGACTCCTCCAGGTCATTCAAGAAATCGCGCTTGGCAAGACAGCCCTGGTGGTTTGTGGTAGCAAGGTATTTCCCTGGGAACTTCTAGCCAAAACACTGTCTTTTGTCAAGATTACGCGATGGTATCATCATCTGCGTTCAGAGAAGCTGAGGCACGTGAAAGAGTTGCGGAAACAGCCCGGTATCTACAGGCAAGTCCTCAAGTCGAAACTTGAAGTCGGAATCAGCCCTCTGAATCTTAACTCCACTCGACTGACTGCATCGTTATTGGCCGAGACGAACGGCCAAGTGGTCAGCCACTCATCTCTTCGAAACCTCCTAGACAAGCATCGCTTTGCCGAATCCTCAGACCCAAGGGACAAGGTCTATGCTTTCCTCGGCCTTGCCAATAAGAGCCTATCACCCTTCCGTACGCAGCCAAATGCGCTTATCCCAGACTATAATCTCAGTGTGCAAGAAGTCTACACCGAAACCGCAACCGTTCTTATGTCTTCCTATAAGAATCTTTCCTGGCTATCGCACGTGGAAGACGCTTCACAAAGACAGATATCCAATCTACCGTCCTGGGTGCCTGACCTCAGTGTATCGCTCCAACCATATCCGCTCCGCTACCGTGGTCCCGCACACTGGGCAGCTGCTGGTAGCCGCCATTGGCGTCCAGCTGTAACAAACATGAGGAAGGGATTACTTCGGGTCCAAGGGATACAACTAGACCATATTGATCAGACTTCACTACTTATCGACGAATCAGAAGACCCTTCTGCAGGATGGGCAAGCATCGTGAATCTAGCTCTTTCTCTCGACTCTCCTTATCCAGACCCCGGTGCAACTGGCAAGACACCATCGCGTGTCGAGGTACTATGGCGGACACTGACTACCGACATCTACAACCACACATACCCATCTCCATCGGAAACGGGCTTGCTGTTCATCGACTACATTCTCAACCTCCAAATCAGACATCGCTTGACACCATGGTCCAGCGCTGATGAATTCCAACCCCATCATTCTCCACTATCAGATTTCATATATCCTAATTGGCGCAAGCTCTTCGAGCTTGAACCTCCAGACTCACAATACAAACTGAGCTCGTACACTAAGCGCCTGACTACGGTCGTGGAGAGTATGTTCAATGGCACGTACTCGCCAATCGGGCTCGCACAGCTGCAACACGAGCTTGATCAGAGTGGAGGGCGGCAGCGGAGACTCTTCAAGACACGCCGAGGCTTCATGGGCACTGGAGCGAGATCGTTGCGTGTAGGTGATGAGGTCTGGGTGTTGTACCGTGGTGGTCTTCCTTTTGTGTTGCGGCCTTTGCCCAATGGTCATTATCGTCTTGTAGGAGAGTCGTTTGTGTATGGGGTCATGCATGGTGAGGCGCTGAAGATGGGTCTTTTGCGTGAGGATATTGTCCTCGAATAGGAAGCTTGGATGATCGTCGACTAGTCAGCCCGTCGAAGCGGGCAGCTGGGCTCTTACTCGGTTTGTGCAGTACTCTAGATCGTCCACCTGTCACTCACTGTCCAAAATATAATACCCTAGACATGATACAAGATCTGTCTCAAAGATTCCGTTCGTTTCTTCATCGATCCTCTTTATCCGAAGATATTATGGAGAAAATTTTGTGTCCTTTCACATACGACCATAGGACACTGAAAATTAGGCTTCCCGTCCGCTCAGCCATATACAAGCAGTGTACCGGCGGATTAGTAGTTAGGTGGGTGACCACTAGCGAATCCCCGCTGTTGTATGTTTTTTTGTTTGGATTTTTGCTCGACTTTTTTTTATTTTAGGTTGGTGGAGGTGGAGAACCTTGGGAGGGAAGGGGAGGCGGGGTTGAGTAGATCACAGCAGAGAGACGAAGAAAGACACAACTTGTGTGGTACGCAGCAGCCAAGACAGCACTGCAAGATCAGTTGATTCATCCCAGTCCCTTCCTAGATATTTTGTTGCTTAGTGATGAAAATTCCCCGAAGACATCCCATCTTCTCTAACATCAACACCAAGAAAACATTCCCCCCCAAGATGACCCAGATACCGAAGCCTCCTAGATTCAAGATCGAGAGGAAGAAGACGCCAAAACGCGCACCCAAATGTTTTGTGATTCAAAAAGAGATAAAGAAAAAAGGGAAGCTGAACTTCCATGTCCCACCAGCGCCATGCTTGCTATGTACAGTTGCTGCTTTGCAAAAACAGGAATAAAAGTAGAAACAGAAAACCGTTGTATCAAAAGACAGGATTAGAAAAGTAGCGATTAGGTGGTATCGTGCGTAGGACATTAACAAGGAACTTCGTAGACAGAGTTGGGAAAGATCAGAAAGCGTTGTGGAGACGGCAGATGTCACTGTCGCTACGCAGCGGGCGGCGAAGTCATAGGCGATACAGCAGGCGATTCATCCGCACGACGATTCTCGCTTGTGCTCGTCCCAGATACAATGGTAAAAGGTGCTGTAGTGTTCGCTCCAGGAGCTGGGACTACCACTGCACCGTTTGTTTTGGGGCCCAGTTTCGCGGAACCAGGCGGCGTTGTATCCGAATCCTCTTCCGGAATCGTGGGGCAGTATGTTTTGAGGACGTGTTTGAGGGCGGGCCGGCGAATCGGTTTCGAGAGGAAGAAGTCCATGCCTGAGTCGAGGCATTCCTGTGACATGTTAGCATATGGGTAGTCGGAATGGGATCATGGGTTACACACCTTCACATTGCTCTCCTCCGCGTACGCTGTCAGAGCGACGATGGGAGCTGAGAAGCCGGACTGTCGGATGAGTCGCGTTGATTGCAGACCATCCAGGTTGGGCATTTGGACGTCCATGAAGATGAGATTGTATGGAGCTTGACGTTCCATACTCTCCATGACCTTGTCGAGTGCTTCCTGGCCGTCCTTCGCGACAGTCACATCGTACACATCTTCCAGCTTCAACATGCGCAGTACGACCTCTTGATTAGTCTTGTTGTCCTCAGCGACGAGCACCTTGACTTTGTCTCCTCGTTTTGTTGCTTCGGCTTCCACCCGCTTCATAGCCGCGACCTGCGAGTTTGGCGATTCTAGTGGCGCGTTCGAAGCGAAGAAAGGCTGACTGAGACCAACAAGACGGGGTTGATTGTCGGTGTCGAATGCCACCGGCCCTTGTGGAGCAGTAGCAACGGTGTTCCCAGCGACGATCGGACCACTTGTAGCGGATTGTATCGAGCGGGCCGAAAGCGCGTCATCATGTGAGCGGCCTCGCTGCGGCTCGTCGATCGACAGACTCCGGCGCGGTGTCCCGGTTTCCAGGTTCACGTTTCTTGAGCTTGCTGTACTGTCGGCCCGACTGGTGAGATGCTTCAACGGTATTACCATGGTAAACACACTTCCGTGTCCGACCTCACTCTTGAGACCAATTGTACCCTTCATCAACCCAGCAAGTTGCGAACAGATACTCAAACCAAGGCCTGTGCCTCCAAACTTCTTGCTAAGCCCCAGATCACCTTGAACAAAAGGCTCGAAAATCTTGGAGTGTAGATTGTCAGGTATACCTGGACCAGTATCTTCCACCTCGAATTCGAAAGACAACCATCTTCCGGGCGGTGGTGTCGCAGCTCGCTCTTGTGCCATGTAGCGGGCGAACGCGTCTCCTTTGCCCATGACGTTGATGACATTGGCAGTGCCGTAGTTGTGGTCTGGTGGTGTGGCAACCGAAACGGATCCTACCTCAGACGCAGAGGCTCTCATGCGAGTTTTTGAGTTGCGTGTAGAGCTTTGTCGTGATTGTAGGGAGGCTTTGCGACTGTCAGACATGTGGGCCTCTCCAGGGCAACGGATGGTAAGCGTAACAGAACCGCCTTGTGGAGTGAACTTGAGACTGTTCGATACCAAGTTGATAACAACTTGGAGTATCCGATGTTGATCACCGTACAAGACCATGTCCTTGAGACGGCCTAGTCCGAAAGGTCCGAGATCGCGTAGTTCGTTGGGTCGTCCGTTGTCGTCCAGATTATTCTCATATGGTCCCTCGAATTCGACGGCGAGCTTGATACCGCCCTCTCTTGCCTGCTTTTCGAAAATGGCCAAGACTTGCGAGCTGATATCGCGTAACCGGAATTCCTTCTCATCTAGACTTAGTTGCTGACCAACCTGGTTTTTGCTGAACGTCAAGAGATCTGTGAGTAGGTTGAGTAGCAAGTCTCCGCTCTTGTAGATGATGCCTAACGATCGTCTTAACTTGATTGGGTCGTCTTCCGACATGCACACAGCGCACATGCCCAAGATACCGTTCAGCGGCGTCTTCAACTCGTGCGAGATGTTTGCGATGAACAAGGTCTTGCTTTCGTTGGCCGCTTCAGCCGCCTTCTTGCTCTGTTCGAGCTCAGCCGTTCTTTGTGCTACCCTCTCCTCCAGTTTCTCGTACTGCATCATCAGCTCGTCCGTCATCTCGTTGAAGGTGGTCGTTAAGTCGGTGAGTTCGTCGTGGATGAAGTGCTTGCGGTCCTTGACCTTGCCTGGAATGCGGAACTGCCTCCGCCTCGCTGCTTCCTTCTTCTCTGCACGGTTGAGTTTTGCATTCCTCCGATAATGAACGATCTGGCCAAAGAAGCCTTCTTTACGGGCAAGAGCCCCGTCTTCCGAACTGTCATTGGGACCATCGTTTTGCGAGCTGAAATCATCGTCCTCAAACATGTGGGGCGCTACGGTTTTCTTGGTCGCGTCTCGGAGTCTTCGGATCGGCTGGCTGGAGAAATGTGCTACAGGAAACGTGAGGAGTAACATGGCACCCAATGTGCCGAACACACATGCGATGATGACATTGCGTAGGTGGTAGATGGGTCCCCAGACTTCATCATGGGTTTGCTCTACCACAACCATCCAGTCGACCATAGGACTATTGATGACAGCGTATCCAACGGCAACATTGTCGCCATCCTCATTGCTGGTAGAGATGATGCTTCCAGCGTTGTTGGTGGCACCAGTGGGCTTGGTGAAGCCCTTGCGTATGGCGGGATACTTGGTCCAGGAAAATGGCGGTGGATCGAGAGCAGTATCGTATTGGCCATGCCTCTGCACTTTTGATCGCTGCGTTGGCGGGGCAAGATAGCGCACCTGTACGTCCTCGGGAGCGCTAGGGTTTGCAGCATCGTACAGGTACTCGGCAGGGAAAGCATTGGTGGCATTGTTCGGGCCGAAAAGCAGGGTAAGACCGCTCTCGTCGAGGCCCTCCATGGCGTTGACAACATTGGTGATGAGCGATGCATCCAAGACAGCCGTCAGCCATCCAAGGGTATCAATGTTGGACGTGTTATTGATGATGGGAGTGGTAATTGACACTAGGCTGAGTGTTTCGTTGACGCGGTATGGGCCGGAAAAGAGGTAGCTGGTGTTGTCGATAGTTCTGCCTTCGTAGTGTGCCTTGTACGTGTTGACAGTGTCATTGTATGGTATGGTCTCTACAGTGAACTTGGGATAGAGCTCTGGGATGAAACCGTACTCGGTGTCGCCTAGTGTTGCATTCTGTCCGTCGGGCTTGAGTATGGGCAGCACAACGTCCATCATGCTGTATGCAGTCCGACTGAATATAGAGCGCTCGGAGGAGTTGAAGGGGTATATCTGGGCTTGGATAGCCACACGGGTCCGCATGTCACCGGAGAAAATGGCATCATAGTCCTCCTCGACCCGGGACCAGTTTTCATCCGATAAATTTCCACCGTAGTATCGGTTGAGGGCAGACTGTGGAGAGAGACGGTTGGCAGCCTGTTGAGTGAGGATTTGCATGAGAGCCAGGTTCGACGACAGTTGGGCGGCTTTGAGAGAGGCTGTCAGCGTGAGACGAGTCGACCTAAGCGGAGGATTAGTACGGCGCGTCGGTGGTGTGAAATGGCAAGATTTACCGTATATTCAAGACGAAGTTGTGGTTGGTGAGCTGGCAGAGTTAGTACTGGTACGGACGAATATACAGCGTTGGTAGGTACCCATGTTGCGACAGCTATCACAGCCAGGCCTATCATGGAAGCCAGCAGAACCAGACATCCCAACTGCTCACGGATGGGAATCCGCATCTTGACCATAACCCTGCGAGGCGTCGCAGGCTACACGTCGGACGTGCTGTTGAGGGGAGCAACGCAGCCCGGAGAAAGCGAGAGAAAGCGCAGTCGGGGCGGATCTCAGTCAGCTATCCTAGCGGTACCGGCGAGGTGACAGACGCGAACGACGGGAGTTGTCGGTGGAGTGTGTAGGATGTGCGTATCCCATTCCTCGCAGTGGGCGGCGGCGACGGAGTTTTCGCTTGGGTGTTGTGGACGATCAGAGGCAGATCTCGATGCAATCTGGGGTGCGAGTCGCAGAGGGCAGGCGAGGTGGAGTGAAAGCACGGCAGAGGCTACTACGCCCGAAGCAGCAAGACAGGTTCGGCTTTAGGTTCTACAGGGTATATTTTGCTTTTGGCAGCAGGTACCGTACGATTCTTGCGTGCGCGAAAAGAGAGGACGAGCCGGTGTGCTCTGGCG
>Ga0265797_10001890_pt1 | contig 36335 bp, 42 predicted proteins | sample P2T30metagenome_FD_192433 | JGI IMG/M metagenome (GOLD analysis project Ga0265797, IMG submission 192433) | Plant litter microbial communities from East Loma Ridge, Irvine, California - P2 T30 | ecosystem: Environmental > Terrestrial > Plant litter > Unclassified | place: USA: California...
CTCGTATTATCTACCTACGGTCATTGCAGCTCCTGTCCCTTTCGTACTGTAACATTATCCTTGATTTCTCGAGAAAATGTACCAAACCCCTAAGTCACCCTGATAACCCCACCCACAATCACTGCCCAACAGCACACTCTTACCTTCAACAAACGACCCCGAGTAAAACAACAAACGACACTCACGGTGAGTGAGAATGTAACCCTCGATGGAAACTCCGCCCTCTCCCCATGAATACAACCGCCCGCCCACCCGAACAGCCCTTCTCTTCTCCACCCCAACTCGCTCTCAACACCAAAGATATATCTTCTTCAAGACTCTCCACAGTATACATCCGATCCTTCCACAACTGCCTTTCTATACAAGCCCACGCTAATTCATACACACACACCACTAAACTCCTTCCGAATCCTACCAACTAGCGACATGTCCACCGCAACTACAGCTGCCTCTACCTCCGGCTCAGGCTCAGGAGTCCGCAAGCCCTCGGGCTCCCAGGACAACGCCACCAAATCCCCCAACCACCAATTCCCTATCTCCCCTCCTCCTCCCTCAGGCAACGGCACCACCCCTCAAACCGCCACCTGGTCCACCAAGTCCTTCCCGCCAGGTACACGAACCTATATTGTCGACGCCCTAGGCCTCACGCCCCGATACCGCCGCGTGACCCTCGATGAAGCGCGCGCCGCGAACCAAGTGTACCCGGTCGTCCTTGACGGCAGCACGTTCCTGCCAGTGCAGCTACCCGCGGGCGGTAACATGGCGAATTCCCAGTTGCCGCCCGCGACGGGAATGCAACAACAGCTAGCTACTGTGGACGAGCACGAGAATGTGATTGCGTCGCAGGCTTATTTTGCTTCGATGGTAAGGGCTGGTGATGCGTTTGCTAACAGCGAGGACGGTGGGTCTTCGAATGGGAGGGGTAAGTTGGCTCCGTCTATTATTCACTTTTGGTAGCTAACGATTTTGAAGACGATTCATCGAGCACCGGTTCGAGTGGGGGGGCTTCGGGCGGGAGCAGCGTTTAGCTGTGGTTGAAGAAACGCTACTTAATGATTGATGAGACTGAGATTGGAAGATTGGAGCGGTACATGGAATGGGTAGATGGCGCGTGAAAAGCGGATTTGATACCCTTTTGAATTTGATAGATTGTCTTGCGGATTTGATGGGACTTGAGATGAATGCTGAAATGGATTGTGTGCATTGGGCTAAATGGTGTGATCTATATGGAAGTTAACATGCGCGGTGAGGTAGTGGAGACAGCTTCGTGGAGTATCTCGAACCTATAAACGCAAACAACTCACCACGGTTTGACCCTGTTGTAGGTATCCAGCCCCATCCACACACTCCACTCTTCCTCCACTACCGCACTAACATACACCAGAACACTTCATGCTTAACAAATAATACATACATTATACACCGCTTAAAACCAGGTCTCTATCAAGCAACCCCATCCCACTCAAACTATGCATACGCTGATCCTACAATACGCCCAATAATACAACCGCATCGCTCGAGTCATACAATCGACAGGCAGACACCTCATCTCACCCCACCACAGCCCAGAAATTCAACTCCTTCACGTCTCTCTCTCCTCCGCCATCAACATCCATTTTATCACATTCACCTTCCGGCACTGCACCCACAACGTCCCAGAAACTCTACTTCTTCTTCTCAACGCCATCAGCCTTGCCCTCTCCATCCTGGCCATCAACATCCATCTTCTCACCTCCCCCATCCACCACCGCACCAGGCAGCTTAACATGAATCGTGTCTTCCCCACCTACCCGCTCCTCACTCTTCCTCCCTGCGGCCACGCTCATCAAGTTTGGAAACAACGGCTTCGGCGTCGCCATTGAGACCGAGCGCCGTACCTCCTGCTCCATCTCCTGCACCTCTTCTTCATCAAGCTCGCTAAGCTCGCTCTCGTCATCTGCGTCGTCGTGCACGGATGCCGGGGCGCTGGGCTCCGGGTCGTCATTGACGCTTGCTGTAGCCGTGGCAGTGCCTGATTTGTCGAACGATGGTTGTTGAGGTTCTTGTTGGAGGAGAGTAGCGCTGGTGTCTGGCCGAGCAGTCTTTTCGGGCGAAGCGTTGCGCTTGAGGGAGGTTGGTATGTATGCGTTGAGGGTGGGTGGTGAGCGAATTGGCATTGCTGTGCTCTGAGAAACGGTGACGGGAATGGCCTTTTGTACGCATGCTTCGGCGCGACGACCGATTTCGCGGCGACCGACGGGTTTGGCGCGAGGCTTTGGGGGCTCGGGTTGCGGAGGAGGCGGTTGATTTTGTGGTAGCAGTTGGCTGGGGTGGTATACTGCGAAGGGTGTGCCGTTGTTCGGGTCAGCAGTCCCGTCCATTTGTACTTGCATCAGCGAGGATATGGGTAGGGTGCCGGGCGGGTGTTGCGCGGTAGCAGGCGGTGCGGTAGGAGGTGCAGGTGGAGGTTGTTGCTGCTCGGATGGCAGCGGAGGAAGGCCGGGACCGATGGTCATGTACAACAGTGCGTAGGTGTCGCCAATCAGGTCATCTATGAGGACTGGTTTCATCAGTCCGTTGTTGAGTCGCTTAAGCTCGATCGCATCACGCAAAACATCTTGAAGAGGATGCTGCGTGAGCGGGTTCTGGCACCACGCTTCAAGTCGCGTAGCGAAAGTGCTGAATTCTTCGTGATTGATAGACTTGAATGCAGAGTCCTCCTGTCCCTCAGGCACCTGGCCCATATTACGCAACATCCTCAGATTTCGCATGCATAGATCGTGCCACAGCTTCGAATGCTCGAAGAAGTCGGCCGTCTTCTTCCGCACGCGCTTCGCCAGCATCTCAAAGTTGACCTTGTCACCCGTAAGTTCCAGGAGGTCAACGAAGAACTTGGTATAGCGCGTGGTGTAGACAAAGTGTCTGCCTGGTCGCTCGTTCTCGGGTTTCCAGACCTGTACGGACATGCTCTTTGTGAACATAGACTGCGTCATTTCGTTTTTCGCAGCCTGCGCCGTGGCAGAGTTGCGTCCTTGATCATGGATGATATGGGCAGCTCGAGCTATGATTCGGTGGTGCCAAGAAGACTTATCAGCTGAGCGGAGAGCCTTCAATACGGCAAGGACATAACGATCCCAGTCGCCGGGGTTCTCCGGACCGTTTACGCCCTGGGAGTAAGATGTGTGAGATAGCAGCTCGCTTCCTTTTAAGTAATCGAAAGCCCTGCGTTGGTACAGCTTGTGTACGATCGAAACAAGTTTGTAGTGTGGCTCAAGGACAGGCTCGCCGCTTCGCCCTTTCTTGCTAGGCAGAGTTTCGATAGCGGTAACGAGGGTATTGGTGACGTCTTCCCATGTTGGTCCGCCACGGTGAGGAGGCTGTGGCGCACCCACCATTTCATTATGGCGCATCTCGTTGTCGTTGGCACTCCACATCTTCCATCCACATTTGCCCAACATGAAGTAGTTCCACCATTTGTCAGGATTGCTTTGGATCGCTCGCTTGAACATTGTACTTGCGACTTTCCAGGTGGTGTACAAGTACAAAGGCGTAAAGAGATCGCCCTTCGAGACACCCGAAGTGTCTGGAAAATTGTAGAACCGCTTCTCGCTCTCACGGAATTGCAATGCTTCCATACTGAACGGCTCTCGTGATGAAGCATAGATGCGGTTACCAAACTCGGTGTACAACTGAGAGATTTCCTTCACCGACTGTGCATCAGGCGTCCGGACAGCGCACGACACAGCCATGGTATAGCAGTTGACCGCAGCACGTTGAAAGTTGATCAGCTCGATACTGTTACTGTTGAGTTTGTCCGCGTTCCACGAGACTGCCTCTTCCAGCAACAGATCGTTGACCTGTGCAAGGCGATACCACGTCTCCCAGCGGTCCACAGAATATTCGAGGTCTTGCAGGAAGAAGGCCTGCGCGTAGCTCAAATCCTCCGTTGGGCCTTGAGTCATGCGTTTTTGCGAGCGGAATTTGCTAAGGCTGATGTTGCCCATCAGATAATACCAACCAATCGAGGCTGCAACGGCCTCTTCCTTTGGAACATGCTTGGTAGATAGCGAACCGACTCCTTTCAAGCAATTGAACAGCGATACTGGATTCACTGGAGACTTAAACCAGGCGGTGATGATCTTGTGATTGAATGACAGGTCTTTGTGCTGCTTGGGCCGCCCAAGAGACGCATGGACTTTGTCGATAGTGGCCCGCAGTTCCGTCTTCGGGAGATCTTTCAGATCGACTTTGCGAGCCTGGTCCATGGTGAATGGCAGGATGCTGAACGCCGTCTTCTTGTCAAGAGCGTCTGGTGTCGATAAAAACTCCTGACACTCTAAGGGTTCAACGAACAGCTTCAAGCCATACATGTCGTACAGCACTTGACAAAATTCAGTGTCGCGACTCTGTGCGTCGACGACATCGTCAAGACGAAGTATCTCGTCTTTGGCGAGACGGAGAAATTGGCGGTTGGACAGATGGCAAACGTGACGTACACCCGCGGCATGATGAACATGTCGAAGGAATTCGAACAAATCTTCTGAAGGCGTGGGAAAGCTCTCTGCATCCTGTGATAGCCCTTCCTTCAGCAGATGGTATTGTAACATCCAGAATCGAAGATGCATATCGTGAAGTTTCGTCGACATGTTCATGAAAGCTTGCGGATGGAGGCCATCGATCCGAGGCATTAGTGTCGCTCCGACGCGAATCAGATCTCGGAACATGTCTGCAGCAGAGAGGATTTGTAGGACCTGCGCGATGGCTGACATTGACGACTGTACGTGCTCGTACGAGAGAAACTCGAAGGCTGACTTGTGATCTTTGATAATTTGCAAGGTCTTGGTTACCAAATCATCAATAACACGGAACCTGGTCAAGAGCTTGACTTGTCGCTCGAGCATGGAGAGCTCCTGGAAAATAGTTGATTCAAAGTCGGCGACGAATGTCTCGATGATGCGCAAGTAGCACGACAGCACCTTTGGTGGGTAATCAATGGCCTCATATGCCTCGCGTAGCCGATGCCACAGGGACACACGCACGTTTACGTTAGCCGCATCCAGAAACTTGCGCATTTCCACGATCCGCGAGGGCTGGTGTTCGGACATGTTTTCGGGTTCGGTGGTTCCAGTCTCCAGCTCCATGGAGCTTCCCACATCGGCCTCTGCGCCATTTGAGACAAGTGTTGGAGCAGTCAAGGACAGCGTTTCCACAGCGGACCTCTCGAGGATCGGTTCCAGGCTCTCTACTACCGTGACAGGGTCTTTTTCATCATGGTCGAACACTTTCAAGAAAAAGTCCTTCATGCTAATCCGGACCAGTTCGCGTTCCACGGCAGCAACGCACATTTCGGGCATGATAGCGTTGTTCTGTACCTGGATAGTGCGGTCGCCTAAGGATTCGAGGATACCCTTGAGCTGTGCAATAGCTGACACAACATGTTCAGGTGGGACCTCGTCATTCACGCTCATCTGGAAGACCGAAGCCCACACATGGCGGAGGGCGAGAGTGTCCATGCCCAATTCGGGTTCGCATTCCGACCGCAGTTGTATCACTTCCCGGGCGAGTTCTGACCAGCGTTCCAAGCGGTCACTTTGGAGGACCTGAGTTGTGGTATCTACTTGGCTATGTGGGTGTTTGATCAGCGAAAAGATGTCGAGATGGAGCTCAAAGAGAGTCTCGACCAATTCCACTTGTGCAGCGTCGAAGTCAGACATCTTGTAGGCCTGCGCCTGAGTCTGAGTAGACAACATGCGCGCGTTCAGCTTCTCCACGCGGTCAAGCATGCTCTCGTATATGTATTCGTCGATATTGACAATGACCTGGACAACATTACGTTTCAGGTCGTCAGGCCACCTATATTGCATGTAGCTTGATGACTCTGGTGCTGGATCCTCTCGCTCAGTCGATGAGAACAGTGCGGGTGAGAGAAGAGCCTCTACCCACGAAAACGCGACTTCCTTCGTTGAAAGCCAAGTCTCGTTGATACTGCGCGCGAACGATGCTAACTTTTGGCTAGTAAGCGTCGGTTTGGTGCAGGCATGGCCGATGCTCGATTTGGCGTATCCAAGGAACGCGTTCAGTCCAGCCTCACGCGTCACACCAACCAGGTCGAAGGACTCGTTGCTAAGGAGCACCTGCGCTGCTTTGGGGTTGCCACTTTGAAGGGATAAGAACATGTCGCAAGCCGCTTTCTCGTACGGGTCGGCAGCTGATGCCGACGGCAGGGCGGTGAGTAGGTGGCGCACATGACTTGGTTCCTTGATGCTGTCAACGCCGAGCCGAGAGTAGATGTCCTTAACAATCTCATAAAGGCACTGGTCGGCGTGGATGTAAGGTTCGAGCTGCTCGTCTAGCTGCTTATTCGCCCCTTGTGCAACACGATCACCTCCAGCACTTGGTTCGGTGATTGGGTCGCGGGCTCGGATGCGCTTGCTGCGAGATCGATGATTATCGGCAGTCTCTGGTAAGCCGGCGGAGTCTGTCGAACGCTTCCGGGATGGAGCTGGAGCAACGTCTTGCGCTGAAGCGGATGCGACAGCTTCGTCTTTGGCCTCCATATCGCCGGTCTCTCCTTCCATATGGGTGACATCCACTTCTGTCTCGTGGTGCTCAGTCGCTGTTTCTAGGCGTTGCTCTCCATTGGTCAGTGCCAGAGGCTCTGAGGACGCAGAGACAGTCTCTGTAGGTACTGGCGCTGGTTCGTCGCGCTCGGGTGTCAAACTTTCTGGCGGTATGTTGAAATTGATACTGGAGCCGGGAGCCGCATCTGCCATGCCCCGAAACTCTGCCATGTGTTGTTGTAGTATGACCTCGCCCATCCCTGCCCAATCCCACTTCGCCGGTGTCAATGAGATCTGCTCTGGCTGTCGGTTGGATACGGGACGAACGCCTGCTTGGGCCACGTCGGCTGGGAGTGGCGCGGACGGGTAGGGATTCAGGCGCTTCTTGATTGTGTCGGACAATTTCTTGCGCTTCATAGATGACAGCGGTGCCTGCATAAGTGACACATTGTCCTCGAGTCGCTCTACAAGCTCTCGCAGCTGGTGCCCGGCAAAGCCCTCCTCCAGACCCGGAAGTCGCAACAAATTCTCCCAAAGCTCGTCGTTGCCGTCTAGCACAGCCTCCAGACAGTATCGCGTCAGGCGCTTGCTCCCGAGCATGGCGGACACTGAGGCAGCGCGCAGCCACAGGTCCAGATCTGTGTCTTCCTTGTCCAGTGCCTCAGAGAAGTAGTTCAGGGCCCCCCGAATGTTGTTCCAGCCCTCGACCTGTGGCACAGCGCCATGCTGGCTGACCCAGTACTGCATCGACTCCAGGAGGAACTGGCCATGGTTCTTGTAGGAGAGGTGCAGTATCTGGGGGAGAGTGTTGGGCGCAGATTCGGCAGCACCCGTCGCCTGTGCTGGGCCTGATTCAAAGTCGTCTTCGAGGATGGAGTCGAACACCAAGCTGTCTCCAAACGCCTCATGTCGCTGGAATTCGGAGAGTGATTCGCCGTATTTGAAGATGTCGGATGCGAAGAGCTCGCGGTAGGCGGCAGCGGTCTTGTCAAAAGATGCGGGGCCCTCAGAATGGTACTTTAGGGCGGTCTGGTAGAGCTTGAGAGCCTCCTCAATCTGGATCTCCTGGGTGTCGTCGACCTCATCTTCGGCCTCTGGCTCGACTTCGACGTTGGTGTGCCGCCATGCCGACGCTTTCGACTTGTACATGTTAGTAGTGTGATTGCGTATGACGTGATCACAGGCAAAATAGTAGAGTGACAGGATTTGAGGTGCTTTGCGAGGGTTGACGGGTCGTTAGAGTTGATACGTACCATATTGGGCGCGGCAGAGGTTCTATGGTGCTATGGAGATGGATAGACTGCGGTGAACAGCATCTGTATCTGTGTGCCTGTGTTGTGGGCAGGCAGCCATGTGCATGTGCAGTATCCCTACGGTGTACAGGGCGAGTGTGTCTTCGGTGACGGTGACGTGGGCGCGTCGCGAGGTGATGGTGAAGCGCGACGCCAACGCCGATCTTCCGCTGCTCGACTTAGCCGCAACGGCCATGGCCCGCGCGAAGCTACCGTTTCCACCCAGCTGTCCCATGTCGAAGCCGTGACAGACAGCCCACCACAGAAGACACCGCCGCGCATTACGAGCCCTCTTCCAACCTTGCTCTCACCGTAGAAGCAGTCCACTGCCACTTTCCACCTGCCCCGCGCGGCTCCAATTGAGCCATGGTCACGTCTCCCGCTGTTCCTGAGTACGCGCGCAATTCCACAGTCCCGTCCATAGCATGATGCATATATACCTCCGTGCTGTTTTTGTGCAGAAAAACTATTGCGTGGTGTAGAACTCCGCTGACTCGCATAGGATCTACGAGGATGAGCTGCACTCTGCCGTCGACGCCCGCTCAGAGTCGCTCCAAACACTGCGCGAACTGGGCCCGCCAGACCTCGTTCACCTCATAAAGCAGCCCATCAAGTCGTCAACCAAGCAGATCGGCGTGTACCACCATGTCTCCGGCATAGACGCCTCCTCCTCCGCCAGCTTGGCCGCCTACATCAACACCCTCACCTACTCCCCGCACGACAAGCAGCACAAGGTCGTCTCCGGGCTGTACTGGTATGAGAGTCGAACGAGGACTGTGGCGCATTGCTGACGGAACAGTTGCTACAATGCCTTCTCAAGGCTGGACATGCGCGTGCAGGTCTACATCCCAGGCACCGTGGAGAGCTACTGCATAGACGAGCGGGGCGACAAGCGCGTGGCCACCGACGAGCTGTGGCTCGAAACCTACCTCTGCAGTGTACTCCGCGCATATTCGTACGCCGACGACGGTTCAGGCGACACCATCAAGAAGATTGTGGGCGTGCGGAGGTTCAATCCCATCACAAGCACCGAGAGCGAGCACAAGTTTCTTGATGCTGCCGAGCGCTTGTTCTTCAGCGGTAGATATTACTCCTACGCTACACCCTGGCTTGACTGATCATAGCAGGCTGGCAATTGGGATCCGACCCCGAGATACAAGTACCCAACCTGGTCTCCAACCACCTCACGACGGGGCTGCTCAGCTACATCCAGACGACCGGCCGATATGCCTCTGGCATCAACCTCTTTGAAAAGCTACGAACACGCGACCCCGAAATCTCGTCCCTGCTCGCGCGCGTTTACATCGAGGCAGACGAGGAGGTCAAGGCAGTAACACTGCTCCACGAGGCGATTCAGGACCTGCCAATGGACTACTCTCTGCTGGACTGTCAGGCTGAGTTCTGCAACAAGAAAGGCCGTGGCGACCTCGCGCTTGAGATTGCGAAGCGAAGTGTCGTGTCCGCACCCAGCGAGTTCGGTACCTGGGCGCGCCTGGCAGAGATATACGTGAGCCTGGAGCAGTGGGATCTGGCACTTTTGACACTGAACTCATGTCCCATGTTCACATACCAGGACAAGGATGCGCCGAGAATGCCTGAGCCACAGAGGGTGTTCCTGCCAATAATGCCAGAAGCAATGTGCGACGAGATCGAAGACAGCAACCTGGACGAAATGGAGCTGGTACATCCCACTTTGAGAAAGCTACATGCGGCAGGGTTCAAGGGTACCTTCTTAAAGGCATACGTTCTTCTCACAGAAATCACCAAGAAGATTGGCTGGGACCAACTACTCAAGATACGGTCCCAAGTCTTCGTCATGGAAGAAGAATACCGCCACGAAAAGACCGGCCAACAACCGCACTCCCGCAGCGCCAGCACCACTGCCCTTCATTCCCCCTCGCCCAACGCACACGCCCCAGTGAACGGGACCGAACACAGTGACGCTGAAGAGCGCTCATCCAGTGAAGAAACACCCACCAACGGCGAGTCCTCCAGCGCCGCAGCCGCCGCCTTAGAAAAGCCCAGCCACACCGTCGCCGCCGAAGTCGTCAAAGCCGGCTCCGAAGACCCGCACCCCCTGCCCTCTACATCGACCAACACCACAGACCCCTCGCAACCAAACTACACACACTTCCAGAACAAGCGCCTCTGCGAACGCTGGCTCGACAACCTCTTCATGGTTCTATATGAAGACCTCAGAGTGTACACGATATGGCGGACCGAGATGGCGCAGTTTAGGCAGCAGCAACTCATCTACAAGAAGTCGTCTGAGGAGTGGGAGATTCTGGGTGAGCTGGCGGAGCGGTTGCATCATGAGGAGGACGCGTTGGAGGCGTATGAGAGCTGCCTGCAGATCCGGTTTAGTCCGAAGGCTATGCGGGGGGTGTTGAAGTATGGGTTTGTGGGCGAGGATAGGGGCAAGACGAGGGATGCGTGTGCGGCGTTGATTCGGTTGGTTACGTGGCAGTACAGGTGGTACTCTGAGGTAAGTTCTCACTTCATACGTGCATTTGGCACGCAGTACTAATTCGTGACAGTTCTCCCCCTCCCTCCTCTACACCATCCGCAAACTCATCGAGGAAGAAGGCGCTGTCAAAATCCGCAGCATCATTCAGAGCACGAGCTTACCGCAGCACGTGCTTGATCTTACACATCAGTACGCTGCGCTGTGTGCTGCGTTCAGAAGTAGTGGGAGCGATGGTTAGGAATATTGTTGCCGGAAAGATGTTGCCTTATTTGGGCTTTGGCGTGTTATGCATGGAAGCGATGGTGCAGAGGGAAGGTTGAATGGGTTATCGCCAGGCTTGATAATGTCTCCTGTTAGTTCGACATCGTGCAATCAACCATATTCGATGTCCACCACAAATGTCATTCAGGTATGCTTCATTCTCCATTTCCCTTGTCGTGTCTTGCAACCAATATATTCGTTTTATCGTCACAAGCCCCGAAGTCCGATGCATTCAGGCCACTCGCACTATTAGGCTGAGCAGACCCATATCACGTAACCCCGAACCGCACACGAGAGACAGAGACCCATGAAAAAGCCAGGATGAACACCGCTCCATGCTCCCCATACACCGTTTCCGAGAGTACCGCTTCAACGGTACGACTTCTGGTACCTCGCGCGCGCACCTGGACCGCCGAACTTCTTGGGCTCGCACCGCCTGTTGTCGGCAACGAGCAGTGTGCGGTCGTACTGGACGAGTGCCTGCTTGAGCTGGTTCTTCGAGTGCTCGTCGACGTACTTCTGGTAGTAGGCGATGATGGATTTGGCAATGGCTTGGCGGATGGCGTAGATTTGCGAGGTGTGTCCACCGCCGGAGACGCGGACGCGGATGTCGACGTCGGCTGTGGGGCAGTTAGTATGGCCATTTCCTTCACTTGTCGTGGGTTATTGTGTGTGGTGTGCGTACCGAACTTGTCAACACCGAGGATCAGGACGGGCTCGTAGACCTTGAATCGCAGGATCTCGGGCTGGACCAGGGAAAGAGGCTTTCCGTTGACCTTGATCAGACCCTTTCCGGCCTATATGTCATTGTGAGTATTCGTTCGATTGCGCGCGCGGTCGTGGCGGTGGTGGTGTACCTTGCAGTGGGCGACAGCTGTTGGCGACATTGTTAGCACTTCTTCCTTCACTGTACGTAGGTGGTGGCAGCCGTACCAGTCGCGGTCTTCTTCTTGCCGAAGCATTGCACGCTTTGGGAAGCCATGTTGGGCGACTGTGGGTATGCGTGTGTCGAGGGTTGGTGGGCGGGTTGGTTTTCTCGTCGTCGTCGTAGTTCGAAGTGCTCGGCTCTTGGTTGCGAAATTGTGTGGGCAAGCACAGACCACCTGCTAGCCGCTAGCGTAGTTCTTTTCGCTTATGTCATCTTCACATTGCTCAAGTTGGCAACAACCGTATCAGTATCGGTCTCCACAACTCGGTCACTTTGATTCTGGCAACGTCCTTTGAAATGCCGCAGACGTCAAATCTGGTCTCCGGCACATGAAGACTCCATCATGCAAGAGCTTCGCAAACGCAGCCTTTACGTATTTGGCAGCAATGGCGAATGCCAACTCGGCATATCGGCCGCAGACATTGTGGACATACCCACACTCGCTCCTGATTTTGCCATCTTAGAAAACATCCGGAGCATCAAGGGCGGCGACAACCATACGATTGTTCTGTTTGCAGACACCAGGGTTATGGCTGTTGCTGGCTCCAACCGTAAAGGACAATGTCTCTACACAACCCATGGAATAACGGAGGAAGAGCCTCGTGTAGAACAATTCCAGACCGTACATCGTGGAGCTGTTTTTATCGCTGCTACGTGCGAGTCTACAGCCCAGATAATTCCTCACCCACAAACCGGCCAGGGTCAGTTGAACATCCACGGCCAGGGTCATTGGGGAGAGCTGGGCTATGGAGACGATGTCACCGTTTTCTCTGGGTTTGCTTCTGGGAGGCCCGTAATTGATCCTCTGCCAGGTCGGGTCGCCGACTTTGCGGGTGGGGTGTGGCACTATGTCGCTGTACTTCAAGATGGGTCAGTATATGGCTGGGGCAAAGCACGTCTGGGCCAATTGGGCTCAAAGTTCTCCGGTAAAGTCACTTCGCCGACCAAGCTCGACGGCATCCCTTTCAAGTCGGTGCGTGTCACCTGTGGCAAGGACTTCACCTACCTTGTCGGCGACTCTTCTACTGGCGAGCATATCGTCCTTGGCAAGGACAAGTTCAATATCATATCTGACATGCCGGCGAACGTTTCAGGCTGGAAAGATATCGGTGCGACATGGCACGCAATCGTCGTTCTCTTTGAAGACGGAAAGCTCGTAGCTTGGGGCAGGAACACCATGTGGCAGCTCATACCGCCGGGTCTTCCCCTGATCGAAAAGATGGCAGTTGGCTCAGAACATGTACTTGCGTTGACAAAAAATGGCAAGCTCATATCTTGGGGCTGGGGCAAACATGGCAACTGCGGTGACTTGTCACATCTGCAAGAGAAGGTCAAGAACGATATGGTCAGCGGCTTCTGGAACGAGATCTATCTAGCTGGGAAAGTGGACTTCATTGGAGCTGGATACTGCACTAGCTTCGTGGTTGTATCGTGAAACCTTCCAGGCACAGCCTGCCGAGTATGAACGCTTGCTACCGCTTGCCTCCGAAACTCCGAGCGTAAGAAACTCCACAAATGCGACCAACTTCCGAGTATTTTCCAAATCATACAAGACGTGAGCAGATCATGCGCATTTCCGACCAATGTCCGTCACTACTGGCTGCTCGTCACAGGCTGCTTCCCAAAGTCCAACTTTCTCGTAGTAGACGCAAGCATCAAGGCCTAACCCAACTGACCAAGTTCAGTCCATATATCCCAGCCGCTTTCATCTCTTCATTTGAAGAGTGGACCTCTGTGGGCAGGCCTCATACCCGCAAAAGGGTCAGTGCGATTTCGCTGCTGTCTTCCGGTCGATCTGGCCTTCCCAGTGTACTGAGTCACCATGAAAGTCGAGCTCTCGTCTTTCTCCCAAGCTGAGTTGTTGTAGAGAGCCTCGCCAAAGTCATACGCCACCGCAATCGCTTCCTTCTTCGTGCGCGGGTTGCAGTCGACATACAAAGGCTCGTTGACCCTGGCAAACGTGGCATTCCAGAACGAATCGACCGGAGGCAGCGTATATGGCTGTCGAGCGCCCCAGGTCGTCTTCCATGTGGCATCAGGCGCGACCTCGGAGAGTCTGGACTTCGTTACGGATTCCCAGTCGATCATTCTCTCGAGATCGTCGCGGTACTCGTAGAAGCCGCACTGTAGTAAAAATCAGTATTGGGTATGACACTCTTCGACAAGTTGGACTCACTACGACTCTGTTCTTCTTGCGCAATATCAGGAAAGTTTGCAGGTGACTTGTCTTGCCCTCAACCACCTTTCTATTGATGGTGAAGGACTTGACATCTGGATCGAAGAAGTCCTTGGGGGCGTCGGGGTAATTTTCTAGATTGTACAAGAAGGTGGCAATGAAGTCGCAGAGTAGGTGGCCATCCGATGCAGCAACGCCGTCCTCGTCGACTTCTTTTTCTATGGTGTTCTGAAGGATATGCGCCTGGTCCTTTGGTACACTAGCTGGCAGAAATGGATGGTCTTCATACTTGACGGACGGCATTGTGATTGTGGTGGTGGTTGTTGTTGGTTCTTGTTTGCAACTACAACCTAGTTGAGCTGGTTATTGTATTAGTGTCGTGACATGGAAAAGCTCAAAGTCGACTGTAGATAGTTCAGAGAAAGAAGCGAGGTGAGAGAGAAGGTAAGAGGTGTTATTCATGCTCTCCACATTGAGCATGCTGACATTAGTAAAGTTAGATGCAATTGTAGTGAGTCTGTAACAGGATTCACTACAACCAGCTCCGGAAGGTCAACTCTTGCACGCTCGCGTACCCAGTTAGCAGTTTCCACTCGTGCTCATCGCCCGAATTATCCAAAACAGGCCACTTGCCAAAATCTTGTCCCCGTTTCACCTCAGGCCCTCATCTCTCCACCTCAATCTTGATCTCCATCCTTGTATGAGGCTTCCAATTCTCGTAGCGGTATATGTCTCTACCAAACTCATATGCGATAGATTCAGCCTCCTCCGCATCTTCAGCATTATTGAAGCTCCAGAAGGGCTTCGCGTCTTTACGAGTCCTCAAATACTGGCTCCATAACGACCCGAGTGGAGGCCTTGTGAATGCCTCGTATACGCCCCACGTTGTTGACCACCTGGCATCAGGCGCGACTTTAGGTAGAAGAGTGGACATGGTAAAGGTGTTCCACTCGACTCGTTCATCTGGATCGCAGCTGATCACGTCGATACATCCGCACTAGAGCTGTTTCGTTAGCAAGCTTTCACTGCTTTAGGAAGGGAACGGGTACTTACGGCGACCTTTTTGTTCTTTCGCCAGATGATGTACGGCAGGATCCGGCCGCTCTCGCCTACTCTATAGTGTCGGATGAGCTTGAAGGAAGTGACTTCGGGATTGAAGAAGTCCTTAGCGGCATTAGGATAGTCGGTGAGGTTGTGTAGAAGGGTGGCGATGAAGTCGCAAAGTTTGTGACCTGTGCCAGCGCCAGACGCGCTGGTCTTGAGTATGTGCGCCTGACCTACAGGTGCGCCCGCTGGTAGGAGGGGGTGATCTTCATATGGTGTAGAAACCATCGTGAACGGAATTCGAAGGATAGAGATTGGGTGTTGAATGCGATAAGAGATCAAGGAAGGTTAAATACAGCAAACGCTCCAACATATGAAATCACCCAGAAGCTACTATTGCACATTCGCCAGGTAAATGAAGATCCAGAAACAACGCGTAGTGGCGGCGTATTTCACCAATACACCCCACCCTCACTGTGCACAAATTCCCTAGCTTTCCACCGCCTATCACTCTCTGCACCAACCGTACATATACCACCCCTCGCCATCTCCCAAATATTCATATCCCCAATGACTCTGGCAAGCTCTTGCGCCATATCTTCAACACCCCGCGTGTCATTCGAATACGCCTCCTCTGGCTTGAAGATCAAATCACATGGCTCGAAGTACCCGACGTCTATATCCACGTGCTTCATCTTAGCAACCCACTTAAAGCTCCATCTGCCTTTGCGCTATATCTCTGACATGAGCATTATGAACGGAAGGCGAAAGTTGCGGTTCGCTCGCGTGGGTCGTACAAGCTGCACTATTGTAATGTCAGTGATGAGTTCGAGCTCAGCGACACGTGGCCCTAGTGCTCACAAATACTTCGCTTCGTATGCACCATATCATCAGAGATCCTTCTGAGCTTTCTAGGCATAATCTGAAGAACTGCACATTGGGCTCGAACAAGTTCTCGACGGCACGTGGGTGGCAATCGAGGTTTTGGAGAGTGGTGAGAATGAAGTCGCACAGCTGATAGTACTCGCAGGCTTTGTCTGATGTTGGCGCGAACTCTGACGAACCGATCTCTTTGAGGAGTCGTGGTGCGCCCACGGTCGTGAAATTGTCAGTGTAGATGCATATCCGATTGGGACTCTCGGCAGTAGTGATGAGGATTATTCTTAAGTTGCTGGGAATCGTGAGATGCGAGTTTCGGCAGAGCGCACGAGGAAAAGAGCCCGAGAGAGTTACTACAGTTGCGTTGTCTATACGTGACTGTACCGAGTGCTACCAAAGCGTGTTGAGAATTTCTATCAGACAAAAGTGACACGGGGATGTTGTCACAGTAGACCTTTCATACACAATATTTCTTCTAAATAGTCTATTAGCTCTAATATACCATCATGACAACTACCGTCCTTTCGCATCCATACATCACAGCTCCAGATTTTCTGCCTTTCGCTCCACTTGTTCCTCCTTCCACATCGCTTCATGCTCAAACCCTTCCCTTATAACATTCCACTCCGCTACTTTCGCACCCCTCTCCTCATTTACCCCATGCTGATTTCCCTCAATGCCCAAATGCACATACCGCCCACTCCACACCGCCTCATCTAGCGTGACATTCGTCTGATTGCCGACATACGTCTTGATCTCGTACGCACTCACAGGATCCCACGGCGAACTTATTAATACGGGGCCGGATGTGACATGGCGAACATCTGGATCAGGCTGCGTGAATGGCGGCAAAGAGGTGTTGCTGAAGAAGATGGCAAAGTGCGATGGTGGCTGGTTCGCCCAGTCCAACATTACATATTTGACTGTGTAGAAGGCAGTAGTGCCGAGATCAACTGTAAGATATGACGTAGTATTCGAGAATTGTGGTTGCCATTTCGTACTAGCCGCCCCGTCTATCGCTGCGATGGGAAATTGTCCAGGCCGATTGTTTTGGGGAGGTGGTAGAAGTGCACCACACTGGAGGATGTTGCCGGCTACCGTCATAGTCTGGCCGACGGGTCGATTGCGAATAGTGAGAGGCTTGTCGTAGCTGAGGTAGTATGTTTCGTTGTTGCGTCGACTGCGAGTGCCGCTCGTGACAGGGATTGGCTTGTCGAAGTATGTAACATTGGCAGTCGAAAGCGTGTACTTGGCTCGTGGCAGGCGCTCAAGTGTAGTATGCGTAATATTAGAAGTCGCGTTGATGCCGTGGCCCATCCAGTAAAATGTGCGGTAGTTGAGATATTCAATCTGTGGTGGGAGTGAAGGGTCGATGTCTAAGCTTTCATAGTATAAGCCCAACCCAAGGTACCCAAAGATAGCCACACGATTCGTACCTCCCATGCCGGTTAGGAACGGGAAAGCAGGGTGCGTGCCACCATTTACATCGGGATCGTCCAGAAGTTGTTCAGAGTACTGGTACCATGGAGCTCGAGCGTACGGCGAAGACGAATAGAGGTGGTACGATAATGCGGAGCATCCAGATGGCGACACCTCGTTCGCTACCACTGCGAAAGATGAATAAGTCATAGCGGGACCGTCGAGCGACTGTTTTGCAGCATAGTAATCCAGATTGGTGAGGCTGTATGGATTCGGATAGTGTAACAGGTCGTCGACCAGTACAACGTCGGCTTGCTTCACCTCTACAGAACCGTTCATACCAGTGTACTCCACAATGATGCCCACTCGGTCATTAACCGGGAGTTGCATCTTGGAAGCCTTCTTGTCCCAGCTAGAATTCTGCGGTCTACCAAACCACGCATTGAACTCGTTCGTTTCGATGAGGTGTCGTTGAATGAGAGCAGTCGTGTATCCGGCGTTGTTGACCTGGTTTGCATATTCGTCTGGATCTGTTGCGTTCCATAGCTCATAAGCACCAGATGTTTTGTTGTAGTCCAAAAGCTGCCCGTAGAAGTGCGCAACCGCATTTGAAATGGGCAACAACGAATCGTTGAAGTACTCTCCATCACCGCTGATTATTAGGTGGTTGTTGAAAGCGAGACTGATATCGCCACTGACGTGGTATTCGTAGTCAAAACACGCGCCAGTAGCGGTACAATTGCCGAATCGACCACTCGTCCAAGGATAGACGGCACCGCCGGCCGTGAATCTGTCAGTTGCATTTTTACTTGAAGTGAACGCCGTTTCAACGTTATTGCGCGCTTGGTCAAAGTGATCGACTCGGTATTTGATGACGTTCTGGGCATGCTGCGGGTGGGAGACCTGAACACCTGGTGTCATCCAAACGTCTGCGTCCCCTGCAAGAGGTGTAAGTATGTCTCTGTTTGTCTGATATACACTTCTAAAATGGACACTTACAGTATATCTGGCCTCCGTAGCAGTCGGCACCGAACCCGCACACTGGAATGCTGTTGACATCTAGCCTCGTGTTGTTGTCGGCAGCAGCGACAGCATTGGGTCCAACCATATGCGAGAGCAGGAAGAACGGATTCGTGTGTGCCAGAATATGAAGTTCTCGAACACTCGGATCGCTGGGAAGGGACCCATTTGGTAGGCGGTAGCTGTCCACTGCTTCAGGAGCCATGATCATGGACCACTCCTCGATATGCGAATGAAGAAGCTTATAGTACCCGATATCCACTTCATATACCGAAGCGTTCCTGGCAACAGCTTGCGGGTCTTTGAAGGCGTCGGAAGATGCAACGCCGACAAACTTCTTGATCTCGTGCGGCTTCGATGCGCTCAAGCGCACGTCGATCGACTGGGCGATAGTTGAGTTATGGCTGTTGAAGCGGCCGTCCTTCACTCTACTTCGAGTCTGGAGATCCGCCCATTCGTCTGCAGCAAGGGTAGAATACACGTATGCCGTAATGTTCGAGATATTGCCGGGGCTGACGGCCGTCCAGATCGTCGGTGTATCCTCCTCGAATTTCTTCTTCACAAATTGTGATCGCACAGCGCAGTCGCCATCAAGTACATCAAAGATCGTAACGTTCATGTCACGACTTGCTGTGAGTCGCAGTCGAACTGCAGCTTGATTGACATACAACTTGTGAATGAAAAGTTGGTAGTCAACATCGATTGTACCGTCGCTTGAACCGCCGGGCTTCCAGTTGTACTTCCAGCTTGCAATGCCACCCTTCACATCCAGGCTCGTGACGAAGTCCGAGATGTGCTCAGGATTGACGGAAGCATTCAGCATTTCGCCATTTGCTTCGACATGTATACCCGACCAGTGCGGGATACCGGCTATCATGGAATCTGAACCATATTGATATAGCCACGGGTAGTTGGATCCATTGGTCCGCTCCTGATTGTTGTAAAATCCCGCAATTGTCGAAAAGGTCTGCCGTTTGCTGAAAAGCGGCCATCCGCTGACTCCATTTGCCCCTACCTGCTCATCGACCTCGAAAAAGGGACCCACAGCCGCAACGCTGAGGCCGAAGTATCCATTCGCAAGCGATAGGCGCGACTGATAATGTCCCTGGTCCAGCGTCCGCGTCGAAAGCACCCAGTTATCGTCGTCCCAAGTTACATCATTAAACTGCTCCTGTTCGCTGCTCGTCGACGCGTGCGCAAGACGCGTCGTAGCCAATAAGGCGGTTATCGCAAGTCGGAGCCTCGGAAAGAGCATCACCGGCTGTACGATAACAGGAAAGTCGTGTTGGAGGTCAAGTGTACCAATGCGTGGGCGATGCTTTTGCTTCTTAAACCCCACGCTGATCATTCATCCATTGCCTTGGTACCAACGCCACGCGTGTGACTATCTTGGTGCTCTTCACACCGCTAGGTACGACAAACCGTGTCAGATCTGGTTGCTTATCAGCTGGCGCGGCATCATACATTTGCCGCAGAGCCTCGTGCATCGCGTTCCAATTGCAAGAACTGTTGTCATCAATATGTTTCCCTGCATATGCAGGTTCCAAAACCAAAGCTAGAATGTTGAGGCGAGCGGAATGTGACTTAAGATGGGGTCATGACGTCATCTTGAAAGGGAATTCAGCTTGCAGGCAACACAAACCATTGCCAGCTGCCTCCGACTATCCACGAGCAAGAAGAGTACATACGCCCAGAAGAGTAAACGACCATGAAAACGATGGCTTGTCCAACTTTGTGGTGTTCTTGCGAGCTTTCTTCTTGTTTACTTCCCTCCGTTCTCGACATTGGATCATGTTCAAAGTCGGCAAGACATAGCGAATAACCCATCAAAGAGACACACAAGATCGCAAGATGATTCACTGCAAGTAGTCAAGAGCTGATGGCAATTTTTTACCATTCTACTAAACTTATATGTTGAAATAGAAACTAACGCTGGAACTCGCCAGACTTTCAAACCCAAACACCATGTAAATGCTAACGCTTGCAACCAACACCATAAAATGCTTTCCCAATCATCAAAGAACGCCGCGAAATGCATCAAGATGCAAGTAAACAAAAGAAAAATCGACCTTTTTCGCTGATCCAGCAGCCTCGTTCGTACCATTACCTCAACCAACGCTCTTTCCCCTCTTCCCCTTCCCACACTCCCTCTTACTGAGCGGCTCGTCAGGGAACACCCAGCCCCTAACGCGCTTTGCCTCGCGCTTCTCGCCGAGCTGAGGCTTTGGGATCCAGGTGTCTTTCTCGAGATGGTTGTGGCGCGTGAGCGCAGCAGGGCCGCCGACGTCCATGCGCCAGGTGCCCATGCCCTCGAAGGGGTTCTCCTTAGCGAGCATGTGAAGATACCACAGCGCAAGACCGGCTGTCAATTGAACATCACCAGTCTCTGGGTGCGCGCCGTGTGTAGCAAGGCTGATGGGCGCCGATGTCTCGAGGTACCCAAAGATAGGCACGCCGGTCTGCGCATTCACGGTCGTGGGGTCCACGGTTGCGGCGTCAGATGGACCGCCGCAGCGCACGCACAGGAGCTCGATCTCGGTCATGATGAAGCCGTAGCGGCAGCCGTGCTCGCGCATCACGCGGTGGAGGTGTGCGAGGCCCTGGAGGTACAGGACCTGCTTGGGTGGCGACTCGCTGCGCATGCCGGTGTTCCAGTTGTCGTAGCACTTGACGAGTCCGACAACGCGACCACGGCCTTCGCCGAAGATGGTCTTCTCGTAGTCGGAAGGATAGCTGGAGACGAATTCGGGCTGTGTGCGCATGCCGGGGATGGACTTGGTGGGGCGCATGACCAAGTGCGTGCTGCCCTGGGCAACCTTGAGTGCGGCGTTCACCTTCTGGGCGTAGTAGTTGGTGTAGATGTCCTGGAGGGCAGACTCGTTCTCCGGTTGCATGTTTGAGCGGCATGGCTGGGGGAGATATGAGGGGGCGAGAGGAACTTCGAGCAGAGGAAGCACCGATGGGATCGACTTAATGGTGGAGATATTAAAGTCCTCCCAGCTGCGAATGTTGCGAATGTCCCACCAGAAGTGGTTGTTGATGCCACGGGGCGCGCTTGTCACGCGACGAACCAAAGAGGGGGACGGGTTGGAGGATGAGAGGTACTCCAGCAGATTAGAAGTAGGGGCAACAGGCTGAAAGCTGTCAAAGCTGACGTCTGTGTATACGGGGTACTGAACAGCTGGCGCTGACTCAAACTCTGGGACAGCGAAGTCATGAATCGAGGTAGCGGTGTAGCTAGGGATCTCTTGCACAGTAGAGAAGGTGGAGGGAAGGGAAGTAACCAGACTCAAGCTCGACGATGGCGCACCGGACGCAGTCACGTAGCTCGGAAGATTGCGGTAGGTGGGAAAGCCGTACCGGCTGATGATGTTCTCGTCGACGCTTCCAGCAGATTCTGACCGCGCGTGGCGTGACCTGTTCGCTGAAGCAGAGCGCGACTGTGGTCCCATGTACGATGATGCTCGGCGACCCTCCTGGGGCGTGAAGACAATGGGCGAGTTGAGTGTTGACATGTTGAAATCGTAAGATGAGTTCGACACAGGAGAGGTCAAAGTGCTTTGGGGGTTGTAGATGTTGTGATTAAAAGGACTTGAGCCACGGCGGACCATCGAGGCCGGCCGCGAGTAGGGGTTGTAGCCAAAGCTGGCACTTGATGTAGACGTCGTCCTGCGATGTCTGATGGGTCCACGGGTAGGCTCAGCTACCTGATCTTGAGTGCGGACCTTGGGGAGCAGCAGAGGTCCATTCTGCCTGATGGGAGATCTTGGAGGGGTTGGGGCTGTGTTGATCTCCGGTGATGAGCCTTGCGAGTAGTATGTGACATCTGAGCCAACACTGCCCGGCGCATAGTTGAAGGATGTGGGAGGGGTTGTTTGGCGGCTGAACATGATGACTGTAGTGAAGCTACCAGACTGTATTGTGTGAGAACCAATTGCATCGTGACCAAGACCATCCAATGACTTACACTGCGGAGCAAGTGTGCAAAAAAAGGTTGATTATCAAATAGTGATTAGAGGAGTTCCAGCTCCGGGGCGCAAGGCAGAATGCGAATGGAACAAGAGAAACGAAAAGAAAGAGACTCGTCTCGGACCCGTGGGCAGTGCTCGCTGAAATGCTCGAAGCTTGATGATGGACTGGTGGATGCGGCACAGCAACGTACTTATCCTTCACGCTCGAGAAGAACTGACGACCAGTGCTCAGGACGCGCTAAGACATCTGAAACACGACACATCGAGACCCGATGAGGATGGACTGGGGGAACATGGCGGTCTGGCGGTAGTATCACAACAGAATCGTTCTACGGCGTGGAGCCTCACAAGGCGCCTGAAACATAGCGGAGCTGGCAGGGCGAGTACGTGGTACAGTTCGGCAGAACATGTCTAGCGAAGGTCTTGTCTGCTATTTTGGCTACGTATGCGCTCGAAGCAGCATGGCTTCAGTGCTGTGAGAAGTCTTACTGGCCAGAGACATGAGCAGGAGTCCCAAAGCAGCAAGCTTGAGCGAGGCGCTTGTAGAGGTGGCGCCTGGCAAGCATGAAACTGGGATATTCGGCGCCGTATTGCAGAGATGCTGTAATACCCTCTTGAACGCTGTGGACGGTCTCGGGCGGCAGTTTGAGGTTGGCAGAGACGATGGAGCGAATCGATGGTCGTGGTGGAGCGTGTTTAGCGCCTGCGCTGGCAGCCGTGCACCGTCCCGCAATGCGTGGGGCGGATGCTTGTCGCTGCAGCCCGTTAAGAGTCATCGATGAGGAGCAAGGCAACGATTGGGCCACGGCTCTCCAAAGTTTCGTTTTGGCGGATCAAGCTGCATGCAAGCCGTCTCCCCAGCATCCGGAACATGCACGAACAGTGACTCACCGTGGGCGACGAGAGACACTTCACGACTATAACACGCTCTGATGTCGCTCGCTGCACGACGCGTCGCTGCACGCGTTCGCGATGCTGTGTTTCCGGGTCTCAGGCTCTGCCCACCTCTGTGCTTGTTGACAGCAACTTCAGCATGATCTTTCTTGAGCGCGGAACCGTCCGAACGTCAGTTTGCGCTGCCCAGGTGTCGTTCCTGTCCAACGTACCTCCATTCCAGCCACCCTATTGGCTACCTCCCATCTGCCAATCGAAGCGCCGACACTGTCAAACGTTGCACCTGGAAACGCTGTCGTGGGGAAAATTTGGGCCTCCCGTAGAGCCTCATGCCAACACTTTTAAGCGCCCAATCCTCCCAGTATGGAAGTATTAGGTTTGATTAGCAGCCATGCGTTGACACCAAATATAGCCCAAACGAGATGCCTGGAGCTCAAACCGGTACGAAGAAAGGCCGTTAATTGCTCAAACGTGGAGTTTGCTCTCAAACGATCTTCGAGGTCTGGTCGCTTCACCGAGCGCTGGCTTCATCTTCTGCGAAGAGTGGCTCAAGTGGAAATTGTGGCTCGTAATCTCATCTCCGTTTCAAAGGCCATCGATGTCATGCTGATGATCTACGCGCCCGTTTCCATCCGACCACCTGGTCTGCAGCAGCGTAGAAGATGCTTTGCCCCTTTCCACAAACGCTCCTTGCAGGATACCCCTTCCGTAGAGCCTCAAAGCCATGCTTAATGTACGCGCCCACACCTGTCAGCCTCAAAGTCGTTCATTACACGAAAATGCGCCATCGTAATCTCGGTCCGAAGAACCTCGACTTCATGCTTTGCCGTACGCGCCCAGCTTCATCCGTCAGCTCTCTACCGCTTGTGCAACTGCCCTTCGACTTTCTCGCTCCACCATGATTTCCAGTCTACCACCTTTCTATCTGTCCTTGCGTCCTCGGCAGCAAACACAATAGCGTGACTTCGGAATGCTTCTTCGAGGTCGCAGCCCAGGAACTCTCGCTGTGCTGTAGCTGCGGGCATAGCCTCGTTGTCGACCGCGTTGACAGCCATGAGGAACTGCCGTACCAGCCCCTCATCTCCGCCACCGTGTCCACCTTTGGCTTGGTGGGGTTCGTGGACTTCAGTCCGTTCTGTAGAGAACGTGTGCACCTTTATGGTGCTGCTGTCGTACTCGATCTCCCCTTTAGTTCCGTATATCCTACCACGTCTCTCACATATCTTTTCTGTGAAGGCGACCATATGGAATTGAGCTGTCTTTGCCCCTCTGTTCTTCAACTCGGCCCTTCCGCTCTCATCGGTGTAGAGTGGATCATCTTCCCAGGCCATCGTTACACACTGGTCGTCGCAAACGTCGTTGTCAGCCTCCCACACGCATCGACCGAACCAGGGCCGTGCTTCCACCTCCGCGATAGGCGTCGAAGACGTGTAATCCTCTTTGAGGTTATCCAGGAGCTGTTTTGCTGCTGCTTCCTTTCCGGACTTCTTGAAGATGTCTTCGATCTCCGGATTGACAATCTTGACCGGCCAGCCTGTGTTTCCAGAGCCAAGATGTCTGTCATGACTGTGAAAAGTCAGTATGTAAGACATGTGTGAGAAGAGGTTTGAAGTGACTCACTATATCTTCTTTGCGCTGTATTGACAATCCGGCTCATGCGCACACGACATGCAATTCGTCGCGTCTCCAGCTTCCTTGGGCTTTCTCGCCCGCCGAAAGAACTTCCTGGAGCCGGTAGAGGTGATGTATGATGGTAGGTGCGGTGTTGAATCAGCCGCGTTCGAGAGCTGAGTAGACAGCATCCACATCAAGAAGTCGATATCGTGGCATGACTTGGTAAGCAGTGACGGTGCCGTCACCGATTCTTTGCGCCAATTGCCTCTACAGTTTGTCAGTCATTACCATTGAGAGAACAGAAACGTATTGTGACATACCGAACGTAGCTGTGACTGAAGTGCCACCACCCAACCGGCTCAACATGCTCAATACTGAGAACATCTCCGATGACTCCCTGATCCAGCACCAAATGCCTAAGCATCATGTTATGCGGCGAATACCGCAACACATGGCATATACCAAAAATCGTTTCCTTGCGTTTCACATCTCCGTCCGTTGTTCCGTTTGCGCACTTCTCGTCGAGCTTTGCCTCGCTGGCCTCAGTCAACGCCTTGAAAATATTGACGCAACTCCCCAAACTCTAAATGAAGATGTCAGCACAACATCCCACTCCCACTTCATGCAATTCACTCACCGTACTCAAAGGCTTCTCACAACAAATATGCACTCCCAACCCCGCAATACCACACAGCACCCTACACCCCAAGTCAGTCAATTTACCCTTCAATCTAAACCCTCCAACAAATTCAACTTACTCCTCATGCATCTCATCCAAAACACAAACAAACACCACATCCACCACAACCGGCATAAACCCCCCCTTCCCCGTAAACCTCCCCCGCTCCCCACCCCCCTTCTGCCTTTCTTTCTCATACCCCAGCCAATCCCTCCAACTCGGCCACGCCTGTCCAAACGCCGGCACCCTTCCATCGCCCCAGATGTACCTGCGCCCGAATGCCGCGCGCTTGTACTCGTTGGGCTCGCACACGGCGACGACACGGGCGTTGGAGCAGGAGAGCGCGGCTTTGGCGTAGGATGTGCCGCGGCTGCCGGCGCCGATTATTAGGATGCGAGGGGGTTGCGGGAAGGATTGGTGGGGGGAGGGGGTGAGGAAGGATGATGGGTTGGTGGTGGTGGGCATTGTGGTGCGTTGTGGTGTTGAAGGTAAGTGGTGGGACTTCGATTTGGTGAAGTATGATTGGAAAGGCGATTGACTGTTGTTTGAATCAAGGATCGTGTAGATGTCCGACTGTTGCAACAACTTTCCGATGGAAATATATCCAAGTCCAAATGCTGCAGCCTATCTCGCGTCCAATATCGCTGCCTGAGGCGCACCGGTGTAGAGAGGGGAAATGAATGCAATGGCAGAGTACGAGTGTAGCATCAGCAGGATCATGTGCATGTTACATTGCAGAAAGCCCGTCAATAATTGCCAGAGATGGCAGTCACGCTGTGGGGTTCGTGCCTGAGGATTAGCTCGAGCCAATGAGATCATCGATGATAAATCGTGTGTATTCAACGTTCGATACATGCTGCCTTTCTTCGCATCGAAGCGAGTGTTACCTAGTCTATCATCTATCATCTACGAATGCGTACATTGTCCTGAGATGCAACATCGCAAATCAAGTGCCATACATGTTTTCAAATCAACGCCGTAATGTACCACGACTCATGATCTGTCTAGCTCGTAGAAGAGCAGATATACCTCTTTCTGCTTGCTCAGTACATCACTGGTCTTGCTTTCCTTGACCTTGTCATCGCTGATACCCCACCACCTATTGCTCGCCTTCTTCGATTTGCGCTTCAGTGGATTAGCATCAGCCATCGATGCAGCTTTCTCGCTTGCCCTGTCTTTGAGCGATCGTAGGCTTTTAGTCCGCGATAGGCTTTCGTTCTCGGTGGACGAGGAAGGTAGCTGTAGCGAATTGGTATCTGCTTCTCGTGGTGCAGAGGTCGGTGCAGGGCCTCTTGATGTTGCCACGGACTCTTGTGATGATATGGATTGCATGGAGAGCGAGTCTAATCTTGGTGTTGAGGGTACTGATGAGCCGCGATCACTAGTGGCAGGCAAGTTTGTGCTTGAAATCCGTGGGCTCTGCACCGCTGAGGGCACTGCTGAAGGTAAGGCGGAAGGATATGGGCTTGCTTGGCGACTGTATGCGCCTTCTGTGCCAAACGATGCAGGCGTAGAGAAAGGTAGTGGTTGCACTTGGCGTCGGAAGGACTCATAGTGGCCGCTGTTGTGGCTCCCCTTGTGCGTCACCACGCCCAGGAGCTTGTAGTTCTTGCGGTGCAACAAGCTTCCCAACGGAAGTGACTCTGGGAATGAAACCTTGGCGAGGTTCTTCGTAGAGGCACTGCCCATTGCGAAGACCGAGCGGGAGAGGTGGAGGGCCAGCACTTTCGGAAATTGTGATATGTACATGTGCCGCGATATGCGTCGCTTGGGTGATTGTTTCGTGTCTGGAAGCTCTACATCTGTTGGTGGGTTCTCGGGGTCCTCTTCGAGAGCTTTTCGTAGCTTGTCCATGTCCGATCGTATGCGTCTCTTGACTTCTTCCTCAGGCGCATGTGAGAGCTCATGATCCTTGCTTCGCAGGGCGTGCTCCAGCCGACATCGCTCGCATTTGAAGTCGTCGATTTGTTCGACCTTGAGCATGCCGTCGAAGCACGCGTTCAGTGTGGTCGAAGAGACTTGTGGTACGTTCAAAGTTAAAGTGACAAACGACGACACAGTTGGCTTGGGCTTGAAGTGACATGTCTCGCACTCGATTTGTGATTCGATCTTGCCCTCGAATGGAAAGCCCTCCTCGTCAGTAGGAGGTTTGTCATCCTCCTCGTCCTCTTCTCCCTCCTTGACGTCTGCATCTTTGGTGCTGCCAGCTGGATCCTCAGGAGGTGCTACACCAAACTGCTCCGCAATCTCTCTCCGCTCTGAAGCGGTTTCTGAGTCTGTGATTGTGATGCCTATCCTCTTAGCCTGCCGCCTGGCTTTTGTGCCAGCATGGTATTCGTCGCATAGCCGCTCGGTGACGATCTGCAGAAATTCTTGCGCGTCCTGCTGCTGCCGGCTTATTCGGGTCCCGAATGCGCGCTCGAGTGCTCGTATGAAGGGCTGTGGGGAAATGGTCTTCTTGTATAGTGGCCGCTCGTTCAGCGAGTCCAGGATGTCCTTCAAGCCATATGTGAGCAGACCCTTTTGCAGACCTTCCAGTTTGCCCGGCTTGAGCTTGGAGTCCTGCGTGTTTAGTCTTTCTGGGTCAACACTATAGACCTCAGGCCCGTCCAGCTTGCGTCTATGTGTCTCCCGGATGAGATATATGCGCAGGTCAGGCAGCCCCGCCAGCGCCTGCAGCACCGAATTTATGAAGCAGTCGTTCGCGACATTGGTGAGGCCAACGACGCTCTTCTTCTTGCCGCTAGAAGCATCCTCATCGATGAAGAATGTGGGACCAAAGACGTATACGAGGGTAATGGCAGCAAGAGAGGCGCCCGCCGCGTAGGTAGCGATTGTGAGGGGCTTTTCAGGCATGTCTGCGGCGCTGCCACTTCCGCTACGGCGGGATTGGACGGCGTGTCTGGGGTTGTGCGAGGCCGTAGGACCAGGACCGTTGTGCCAGGGCGCGACTGCGGGCTTTGGGGGAATCAGAGGGTTCAGACGCGCGCAGGTGTTGTCGTCCTTCAGGCTCCATGATCAGCCCGCTGTGCAGGTCCACGGGCAGTCATCTGTTTGCTGGGTAGCGGTGCGGTGCAGAACACGCCGAGCCTACCACTACCAAACGGCAAGCGCACGGCCAGTCGCAGTTTCCGCTCCGCGACAAGGGACGGGGTCTCGCAACCATCTCCATATTTGCCCAGACGAGCGTCTTCTGCTTCTCGAGGTCGCGTAAGCTGACCACACTGCTGCCCCAATGGCCTCGATAGGACGCTCATCGCTGCTCCCGCAGTGCTCGTCATGCATACGGAGGTTCACACGGCAAAATTTGGATGCTTGGGGACCACAGCAGACACGGCACATTTCGAAGAAGGCGAAGGAGGCCGAGCGCAACATCGTCGTGAAGCTGCTTAAGGATGTGCCGCGATATGGGCGTGCTGGTATGTTGATATATACACAGCTGAGCGAGAAGCACTTCTAAAATACTCCAGGCTCATATGTACCTCTAAATCCTTCCCTCATGCGCAACCGATGGTTTCCAGCACGCGTCGCCGACTATGTACCCGCAACACAAATGAAGCAATTGAAGGCACAAGACCTTGATCTGTCAAGAGACTTCTCATATGGCGTACGAGCCAACCTCGAGGAAGCAGAGGAGGAGCAGGACGACTTTGTAGCACCCAGGCGCTATGTGCGGCCAATCGAGATTGACGTATTGAGCGTACGTCTGTTTCCAAGATTTGGAAGAACGCACTAACAGCACCAGCCTGAGAGGTCTATGGAGCTCATGAACACCTTCGTTCCACCCACTATCGACTTCTACCGCCAGCGCATAGAGCAGGCCAGCGAACCAGGCCAGCGAATCGGTGCATCTAGCGCAGCTGACATACTGACTGCGGCCGCCATGGCGAACAAGCCCAAAGCGCATGCGGACGCCATCTACGGATCGGTTTCGACAGCAGATGTGGTCTCAACGATCAAGGGGGCGCTGGCGCATAACGACGAGGCAGCTCGTGTGATACTAAACGAGGCAGATGTGAGCTTCGTCACAGGGCACGAGGAGGACGACACATCGCGAGTGAAGCAGCTGGGCGTGTTCAAGGTGCAGATCCAGTTATCGGGCGCAGAGGAGGTCATGGAAAGGAACATTCGGGTCAGAGAAAAGACGTCGGAAGCATAAGCTCGGTACTGTGAAGTTGCAGCAACTACTGAGCCGCTCGATCACGAGCCTCATCTGAGCGTTCCAGAACCACGGACACACGGATGTTCCTCCGTTGGCTGTAAACATAAACCTATAACATCAGCATGTCGCGTAGAATCGTGATAGCCTCGGGAAAAAGTAGCCTTCTCGAAGCATCGTTCTCTCGCAACACCTGCTCTCCCTATGATGCGATTGGTGGGACCATGACATACAGCGGCAATGTCACGGCGAGACTCGGACAAACTCGCGCCTGGTCATGGCCTTGCGAAAAAAGGACCACATTTGACACAAGCGCGGCCCGTGATGACTTCAGGCATCTGGAGCGCGGCCGTGAGGCTTCCGTAGTCTGAGTTGAACGTGACGCCAACCCTCTTGTGTAATCTCTCATATACCCTCCCACGGCGCCGCACAAGATTGAGGCAATTGATATCGTCAGGTACGTCTGTTTTGTTTTTGTCAAGAATCGCCCTGAGATTGACAAGGATTCTTTTCCTGCAAGTGTTTGCTTTTGAGAGTTTGTTGAAAGCGTGGGTGGATCGGAACTGCGTCACAGCGCGTTCGGATTAGCGGGGTGACCCCACTATAGCTGCGCTTTCTGTCTCTGCTTTTACATGACCTGATCTTCCTTCCCAACAAACAATCACATATATCTTGCTTCAATTTTCTGACAGCATACACCCAAAGAAACCTAATACCAGAATAACTACATACACAATGTCAGGAGCCCAGAGCGTACTCTCCCGCAAGTCCGGTGTATGTCCCTCTATGCGATCACGCGGCGAGCTCAGCTAAAGATATACAGGTCATCGTCGGCGACGATGTGCTCAAGCTGTTCCAGCACGCCAAGGACAATGGCTATGCCATCCCCGCTGTCAACGTGACTTCATCGTCTACCGTTGTTGCGACTCTCGAGGCTGCGCGCGATGCCAAATCGCCCATCATCCTCCAGGCTTCGCAAGGAGGTGCCGCCTACTTCGCCGGAAAGGGCGTCGACAACAAGAACCAGGAGGTGGGTAGTATTCGTAGCTGGGTGGAAGATATTGGTTACTAATTGTCTACAGGCCTCAATCGCTGGTGCGGTAGCGGCTGCACACTACATCCGCTCCATTGCGCCAATCTACGGCGTCCCAGTCGTTCTTCACACTGACCACTGCGCTAAGTAAGTCTCCCAACTGTGATAGTTCGAAACTGCAGCTGATTGTTATCAGGAAGCTTCTCCCATGGTTAGATGGCATGATGGACGCCGATGAGGCGTACTTCAAGCAGCACGGCGAGCCCCTCTACTCGAGCCACATGATCGATCTCTCTGAGGAGGCCGTCGACGAGAACATTCAGACCACCAAGAAGTACCTCCAGCGCGCCGCGCCAATGAAGCAGTGGCTCGAGATGGAGATCGGTATCACTGGCGGCGAGGAGGACGGTGTCAACAACGAGGACGTCGACAACAACTCGCTCTACACCCAGCCCGAGGACATCTGGAACATCTACAAGGAGCTTTCTTCTGTCTCCCCATACTTCAGCATCGCCGCCGGATTCGGCAACGTCCACGGTGTCTACAAGCCCGGCAACGTCAAGCTCCGCCCCGAGCTCCTCCAGAAGCACCAGGCTTTCGTCAAGGAGCAGATCAAGGCAAAGGAGGACAAGCCCGTCTTCCTTGTCTTCCACGGAGGCAGCGGCAGCAGTGTCGAGGACTTCCGGGAGGCCATCTCATATGGTGTCATCAAGGTCAACCTCGACACTGATATGCAATACGCTTACCTTAGCGGTGTGAGAGACTTCGTTCAATCCAAGAAGGACTACCTCCAGACCCAGGTCGGCAACCCTGACGGCGAAGACAAGCCAAACAAGAAGTACTACGTAAGCACTCACTGAATAGAATTCCGCACAACGAGTACTGACGAAATCGTAGGACCCACGTGTCTGGGTACGTGAGGGTGAGAAGACCATGAGCAAGCGTGTCAAGACTGGTCTCGAGGACGTAAGTAAAGCCAACTCTTTTAAAGCGGGCAAGTTCTGACATCATGATTTTAGTTCCTTGCCGCCGGAAAGCTATAGATGTTGAGTGACCATCAACCCTGTTAGTGTAGTCGTGGAACGTAGCGAGGGGCGTTTGCGGATGAACATGTGATGAGAATGTATATTTACGACAATGATATGAATATCAAGATGTAAAAACACTTGCGATACTGTTTGCGTGCGGCTTTCACTTGACTCGTTGCTTCTCGAACTAATGCCAATCATGCGCAGCGACCAACTCCCACATAATTCCTTCAGCCCTCGGGACAAGGACTGTGCCCAGTCGCAGTGGCATTTCCGCAACAATCATCATGCATACGCTGCCGTTCTCTTGTTAAAATCTATCAAAAGTAAAATAAAGCTGCACTTTCCACTTTCCGTCGGAGTACCATTGAGCTCCAGCTTTGTAACTCGTCCATTGAGTAGTTTGAGTGTTCAACACATCATGGAGGTTGACACGATGTACATTGCTTTAAAGGGTATAATCAGATAGACTGCAGCTTACGTGCAGTTCATTAGCAGATCACAAGAATTGTCCTGCGTCGTATGTAAAAGAAATGAGGTTGTGTATGGAATATATTGGTCACAAAAAGGGAAGTTGAAAGAGTGGGAAACTGCTACTGCCTTGAGAGCGAAGGTGCGACGAAGATCAGTATATATAAGACCTATCTCTATACAGTGTACGCGTTTGTTGTATAGAAGATGCGCTTTTTGAGAAGTCAAAGTTGCTCACAAGGGGCCAGGCGTCCATTGAGATTTGGTCATGCCATCACCAAAATGCGCAAACACATGAGCGTTGCGATCCTCCCAGTCCGAAGAAGTATATCCACAGAAGCCGCACAACAAGTGTTGTTGTGGCATCGCATCATTATTCAACTTCCAAGCTTCTAGAAGGTCCGCGGGCACCGGTCCCTTGGGTGAGAGAACCGACCTCCCGTCCGTCTTGACTGTACAGTGTACTCTTTTGATGTGGTCCGCCAGGTGATCTTTCCGCCAAAAGTCGCGATCAGATTCAGGTTTGCCGAGGCATGTTGAGAAGTGTTGCTGGATGATGTGTACAGTTGTGATGTTTTCCTCGCCGCATATGTAGCACCTGGGAAGGAGCGAAGGGACGCCATATTCCGAGCAGCAAAGCCAGCGGTAGGGTTGGTAGTGTAGAGGACCTTCGTGGCGGATCCAGTCGTACCGATGCTTGAATGTGCCGTTGCAGTCGGGCCACGTGCAAAAAATACCAGGTGTGTTCAGGTGACAAGCAACACTGTCTTGTTCAGAGCTGGTTGGTAGATTATCGGGTGGAGTCGTTGGTGCTTGTTGGACCTCTCTCAGGAGTCTTTCTTTCTGCCTGATTATACTCTTCAAGCTTTCGTTCTCCGCCTTCGCTTCCTTCAAAAGTGTTGTCCAAGTCCGTTCTGAGTCGGAGCTTTGGTCAGGCGATTCGGGGTTACTCGCGTAGTAACTATTCGTGCGTTTCCATGTCTTTCTACCTCGACGCGAGCCGCGAGAGTCTGCCGAATGCACACTTCCAAAGCTGAACTGTGATCTGGCAGATCCGAACGACCTCACAGATCCAGCTCTACTATGTGCTTGCGTCATGGGGGCCATATAGTTCGGAAGCTTGTACGAAGGACTGCGGGGCTCGGGACAACGAGACCCTGCGTGAGAAGATCCCAGCGTGTTGGTCGATGTGGAGTGGACATCCGGCAGCAGCATGCTGGTGCTATCCTTGTCGTTGGCTTCCATTATTTCTCTTTGTTGCTTCCTCATCATAGCCAGCAGCCTATTAACCTGATCTTCTTGCTCGAATTCGGGTGAGCCCTTAGACTCGGCAGATCCGGATCTGTTCGCGATGAACCCATGCGTGCATGTGCACTGCTGTTTGCCTCTGTGTGACCATTGGGAGCCAGCCGAGTGCATGCTGCCGTGGCTGTGACGAGACCTCGCAGAACCAAAGGAATTCATGGATCCGGTCCTACTGTATGCACGTTGCATACGAGGACCATCGTGGAGAGGAGGCAGCGGATGTGGCGTCCCTAGCTGCGAAACTGAGTCGCGAATGATTTGGTGTAATGGGGAGCAGTTGCGAAGCTTCGCTTCTACCTGAGGACTCAACTCTTCGCTCAGTGGCTGAGCCATGTACCTCTCCAAGGAAGTGACACTTGAAGTAGGTGATTTGCGGTCCAGGATCTTGATATTCCTCTCGGACACCGCGGAGTCGCGCCAGTATGTCCCCAACGAAACAGTCGAGTTATGACCTAAAGCGTTGGTGTTTGTAATGCCGCTTGCTGGTCCTTGGTCATATGTCTGCTCGTCGCTCTTTGGGCCTATCACCGACATGTTAGCAACATCTGTGACTCATGACTTCATGCTATACCATACATCTGTCTTGCTTTCTCCTTGATCTAGCATTCGAAAACCAAGTTCTGATCTCTTTTGCTGTGAAATTTGTCGCCTTGACAAGCAAAGACATCTCGGCCGCCTTTGGATAAGCATCGATACCGAATTGCTTGTCTAATTCGGCAAGTGCGGCGTCTTTTATCTTTGCACGCTTACGCGTTGCTTTGGGGCGTGGCGGAGAATTGCTTTCGACGTCTGGAGGGTGGACTGAAGACTGTGGCTCTACAGGCCCCGTCTGTTCATAGTGAGGGTACTGCGTGCTGAGTACTGCAGCATTTACGATTGGAACCTCCCGATCGTGAAAGAATAATGGATTCAGTGCATTCCCATCTACACAGTAGCTTTCTTCAGGCCAATTCGGACGCTCCGGGGCATGCAAGATATCGTCAATCGTAGATGGTAGAGTTGATGCTTCAAGACAACTGCTGGAGTTGCACTGGCAGATTATGAAGTTGCAGGTCCAGCATAGATTTAAGGCTCTGAGATCAACTCCTGTTTCTGCCTCAACTGCTGGCCCGTTGTTCAGATCTACCGAAAATGGCAAGGTTTTGGCCTCACCAGGCCAGCCATAGAGGTCGGAATGGGCGTCTGCGGGCGCGTCGATATCCATGAAGGCGAACGTGTCGTTCCATAAAGGAAGATCGCCATGGTCGACGGCGGCGGTTGAATGGTGGCTCTCGATCGAAGAACCTCTGACACGACTTTCCGCATCCATTTCGTAATTGGAGAAGGGATAAGGTACTCTGATGAAGTGAGAGGGATACTCTTGTTGCCAGGTGGGTATTGGGATTTCGAAGTTCGATGTCGTGAGGCTGAGATACAAGGGGACGCACTGATCTACCAGGCAGGCACTAACCAACCTAGAAAGCGACACACGCGTGAATTTCTTCAGTCCAGAGAAAGACAGACATGATACCTACTACGGTACCTCGAATAGTGTAGAGGACTACTTCAATAATGCTTTAGCATAACATTGGGTGCGTATCTGACAAAGGTAGTTACGGCGAACAACGCTACCACCTAGCAGTATGGTCGTTACCAGCGAACTACAGTCTAACATTTGCATGAGATTTCATTCTTTGAAAGCGGCATGACGTTGTAGCGAGGTTCCAGAATCCAGATGTCTACACGGCGCCTTCCCTCAATGAGTGTGGCTCAGCCCTGTTCGACGATGACATCACGGCTTCATGATCAGCACAGGCATGCGGACAACTTGTAATTGCTGCGAGAGCGCTACGTCAAAGATTAAAGAATTCCTTTTTCTCTTGACGCCATCACAATCACACCACTTAATCTTACTCATACCTACCCTACACACATTTGCGACTATTTTCAATACCAACGAACAAGATGACTCTCGGAGACTCGATCAAGAAGGGCGTGGGCATGGTCCACGGCACAGGCGAAGCACTTCGCGGAGAGTTCAACGCAGCCGTCTACAATGCGAGTGGAGATAAGGCGTCTGCGACCAAGAACAAGGAGATCGCACAGAAAGGTGTCGATGAATGGGACCGTGGCTACCGCGGACATGGTAAGTTTACGCACCTCTATCACATCACATATTCCCCTATCAAGTATATAGCTAACGCATTCGTCTCATAGCAGTTGGCACCGAGCCAGCCCACGGCGTAGGCCACAACACCCCACCTTCTTCTACGTCTACCTACAACACCTCCACAAACGCAGGCCCTCACAACTCCAACATCGCCAACAAGGCTGATCCACGCATCGACTCCGACGCCGACCACCGCGCCAACCCTACTTCCGGCATGGGTCCCAGCAGCTCTGCCTACGGCTCCAGCAACGCCGGGCACCACAACAGCAACCTAGCCAACAAGGCGGACCCACGCATCGACTCTGATGTAGACCATCGCAACGATCCTACATCTGCTGCTCCGGGCGTGAGTAATGCTGGACATCACCAGAGCAACTTTGCGAACAAGCTTGACCCGAGGGTGGATAGTGATGTGGATCATCGGGCGAATCCGACGAGCAATGTGGGCATTCAGGGCCAGGGAGCTGGTGGGTACGGAGGTGTAGGCAGCACGAACGCAGGGCCGCATGCGAGTAATGTGGGGAATAAGTTGGATCCGAGGGTGGATAGTGATGTGGACGGGCGTGCGAATCCGGCGAGTAATGTCGGTGGTAGTGGGTACTAAGGTGCTTGGGTGTGGGAGAGTTGCGGTCGTGGTGTAGTGTAGAATAGTCAATATACCCTTTTCTTCCGTGAGATAAGTCAGATCCTGCAATATGTCTTTAGTCGGCTGTTAAACTGTCATGGACAGACAAGCCTCGCTTCAACGATGTCGGATTTATGGTATACGCGTGTTGAACAGCTCTTACTCAATCTTCCTGGAAACCGTCTAATCGATCTTCTCTAGAATTACCCTTGTGACCCAGCAAACCTCCCCGTCCGATGCACCAACCTCCCTCTAACCCACACCGCAACAGTATTCCGATCATCACCACTATACACCCACTTCTCTATCTTCTCGCCCCAACTCTCCCACCCAAATACATCCACAGGGCCCCCAAAATTCCCCCCATTTCCCTGCTCATCCA
>Ga0265797_10001891_pt1 | contig 36327 bp, 31 predicted proteins | sample P2T30metagenome_FD_192433 | JGI IMG/M metagenome (GOLD analysis project Ga0265797, IMG submission 192433) | Plant litter microbial communities from East Loma Ridge, Irvine, California - P2 T30 | ecosystem: Environmental > Terrestrial > Plant litter > Unclassified | place: USA: California...
CGCCTTCGGCCGTGCCTCCCTCCGCTGGTCGCAGCTCGGCTTCGGCCGCACCTCGTCGACGACCCGCGGGCAGACCACGCCGCGCAATCTGTTCGGCTTCAAGGACGGCACCGCGAACGTCAAGGCCGAGGACACCCGGGCCGTCGCCGACGGCGTCTGGGCGACCGAGGGCGACGGCGCCGCCTGGATGGCGGGCGGCTCGTACCTCGTCGCTCGGAAGATCCGGATGACGATCGAGACCTGGGACCACGCATCCCTCGCCGAGCAGCAGACCGTCGTCGGCCGTGACAAGGGCGAAGGGGCCCCGCTGTCGGGCGGGTCGGAGTTCACCGCACCCGACTTCGCCGCCGCGGCCTCGACCGGCGGGCCGGCCATCGCGCCCGACTCGCACGTGGCCCTCGCCCACCCGCAGAACAACGACGGGGCCACCCTGCTGCGGCGCGGCTACAACTTCGTCGACGGCAACGACGAGCTCGGACGCCTCGACGCCGGGCTGTTCTTCATCTGCTTCAACCGCGACAGCCGGAGGCAGTTCGTGCCGATCCAGCAGTCGCTCGCCCGCAGCGATCGCATGAACGAGTACGTCAAGCACGTCGGCTCGGCGATCTTCGCGGTGCCGCCGGGCGCGTCGGAGAACGGCTGGGTCGGCGAGACGCTCTTCGCCTGACGCCGCCGGGTCGGGGCGGCCGGCGCGGCGCGGACGCCCGCGAGTGCGGAGGTCAGACGGGGGTGACGACGTAGGTCGCCGTCGAGACCCCGTCGGTGTCGGTCGACACGGTCAGCACGACGCGGTACGCCGGGCCCGTGAATGTACCGAAGCCGCTGTCCGTGTCGGAGTCCACCCCGCTGGCCGTGTAGCCGGCCTGCTCGAGCTGCTGCTGCGCGGCGGTGAAGCGGTCGGCGCCCGAGACGGTGATCTGAGCCACCCAGCCGGACCCCTCGGGCCCGGCGCCGCCCCCGCGCACGGTGCCCTCGACGAGCGGGACCTCGGCGGGGAACGACTCGGGGAGCGTGCCGTCCGTCGTGATGCCGGCCCCGCCGAGCGCCTCGCCCGCGGCGTCTTCGACGGCCTGCTGCACGGTGCCGGTGAGGCCCTCGACGCTGCTGTCGATCGCGCCGCCGACGATGTTGTCGATCGGCGAGCCCGAACCGCACGCGGTGAGGCCGGCGCCGAGACCGACGACGAGGGTCAGAGCGGCGACGGAGCGGATGAGGGACTTCGAACGGATCGGCACCCGGAGAGGGTAGCGGCCGTCTCTGGACGTGGGCGTGGAACGTGCGGGGCACGCAGCGAAGGGCAGTGAAGCGCAGCGCGGTGGATACGCGAGAGGCGGCCCGCACTGCTGCGGGCCGCCTCTCGGTCTGACGGTGACTCGGTGGTGCTACGCGTTCTGCTTCTTGAGACGAGCGGTGCTGCGCTGGCGAGCCGACGCGTCGAGCTCGACCTTGCGGATGCGGATGGCGTCGGGGGTGACCTCGACGCACTCGTCGTCACCGGCGAACTCGAGCGACTCCTCGAGCGAGAGGACGCGCGAGGGCGTCATCGACTCGAAGTTGTCGGCCGTCGACTGACGCATGTTGGTCAGCTTCTTCTCTTTGGTGATGTTGACGTCCATGTCGTCGGCGCGCGAGTTCTCGCCCACGACCATGCCCTCGTAGACCTCTTCGGTCGGCTGCACGAAGAAGGTCATGCGCTCCTGGAGGTTCTGGATCGCGAAGGGCGTCACGACGCCGGAGCGGTCGGCGATGATCGAGCCGTTGGTGCGGGTCGAGATCTCGCCGGCCCAGGGACCGTAGCCGTGGCTGATGCCGTTGGCGATGCCGGTGCCGCGCGTGTCGGTGAGGAACTGCGTGCGGAAGCCGATCAGACCGCGCGACGGGACGATGAACTCCATGCGGACCCAGCCCGAACCGTGGTTCGCCATGTTCTCCATGCGGCCCTTGCGGGCGGCCATCAGCTGGGTGATCGCACCGAGGTACTCGTCGGGGACGTCGACGGTCATGTGCTCGAACGGCTCCTGGAGCTTGCCGTTCTCGTCGCGACGGGTGACCACCTGCGGCTTGCCCACGGTGAGCTCGAAGCCCTCGCGTCGCATCTGCTCGACGAGGATGGCGAGTGCGAGCTCGCCTCGACCCTGGACCTCCCACGCGTCGGGGCGTCCGATGTCGACGACCTTGAGGCTGACGTTACCGATCAGCTCTCGGTCGAGACGGTCTTTGACCATGCGCGCGGTCAGCTTGTGACCCTTGACCTTGCCGATCAACGGCGAGGTGTTCGTGCCGATGGTCATGGAGATCGCGGGGTCGTCGACCGTGATGGTCGGCAGCGGCCGGACGTCGTCGGGGTCGGAGAGGGTCTCGCCGATGGTGATGGTGTCGAAGCCGGCGACGGCGACGATGTCGCCGGGGCCCGCGGACTCGGCGGGGTAGCGCTGCAGGGCCTTGGTGATGAGCAGCTCGGTGATGCGGGCGTTGACCGTGGTGCCGTCTTGCTTGACCCAGGCGACGGTCTGGCCCTTCTTCAGGGTGCCGTGGAACACGCGGAGGAGCGCGAGACGACCGAGGAACGGCGACGCGTCGAGGTTGGTCACGTGCGCCTGCAGGGGGTGCTCGTCGTCGTAGGTCGGCGCCGGCACGTGCGTGAGGATGGCGTCGAACAGCGGCTCGAGGTCGGCGTTGTCGGGCAGCGAGCCGTCGGCCGGCTTGTTGATCGACGCTGCGCCGTTACGACCCGAGGCGTAGACCACGGGCACGTTGAGGATCGCGTCGAGGTCGAGGTCTTCGACCTCTTCGCTCAGGTCGCTGGCGAGACCGAGGAGGAGGTCCTGCGACTCGGCCACGACCTCGTCGATGCGGGCGTCGGGGCGGTCGGTCTTGTTGACCAGCAGGATGACGGGGAGCTTGGCCGCGAGGGCCTTGCGGAGCACGAAGCGGGTCTGGGGCAGGGGCCCCTCGGACGCGTCGACGAGCAGCACGACGCCGTCGACCATCGAGAGGCCGCGCTCGACCTCACCGCCGAAGTCGGCGTGGCCGGGGGTGTCGATCACGTTGATGGTGATCGGGCCGTCGGCCGCGTGAGCACCGTTGTAGAGCACCGCGGTGTTCTTCGCGAGGATCGTGATGCCCTTCTCGCGCTCGAGCTCGTTCGAGTCCATCATTCGGTCTTCGGTGTCGAAGTGGGCGTCGAACGAGTTGGTCTGCTTGAGCATGGCGTCGACGAGAGTCGTCTTGCCGTGGTCGACGTGGGCCACGATCGCCACGTTGCGCAGGTCGCTGCGGATGGCAGTCGCCATGGATGAATTCCTTACGAGAAGCGGAGGGGGAGGTGCACGGGACAGAGCCCGGCGACGACAGTCTACGGCACGTGGTAAAGGGCCCCTCCCCCGCCCCTGTCGGAACGGTGGAGAGGCCCCTGACGAGGAGGCGCGGGTCGGCTACCGGCCGAACTCGAAGTTCGCGCCGGGGATCGCCTCGAGCAGCTCGCGGGTGTACTGCTGCGCCGGGTTCGCGAAGATCTCGTCGGTGGTGCCGGCCTCGACGATGCGCCCCTTCTGCATGACGCAGACGTTGTCCGCGATGAGGCGGACCACGGCCAGGTCGTGCGTGATGAAGAGGTAGGTGAGCCCCAGCTCCGTCTGCAGGTCGGTGAGCAGGTCGAGCACCTGGCCCTGCACCAGCACGTCGAGCGCGGAGACGGCCTCGTCGAGCACGATCACGTCGGGCTTGAGCGCGAGCGCCCGGGCGACGGCGATGCGCTGACGCTGACCGCCCGAGAGCTCGCCCGGGTAGCGGTTGACCATCGAGACGGGCAGCGACACCTGGTCGAGCAGCTCGTGCACACGCTGCTGGCGGCTCTTGCGGTCGCCGATGCCGTGGGTGACGAGCGGTTCGGCGATCGTGTTGCCGACGCTGTACATCGGGTCGAGCGAGCCGTAGGGGTCTTGGAAGACGGGCTGCACCCGACGACGGAAGTCGAAGAGCTCCTTGCCCTTCAGGGCCCCGACGCTCTTCCCGTCGATGGCGACGGTGCCCGAGGTGATGGACTCGAGCTGGAGGACCAGCTTGGCCACGGTGGACTTGCCCGAGCCGGACTCGCCCACCAGCGCCATCGTCGTGCCGCGCGGGATCGAGAACGAGACGTCGTCGACGGCCCGCAGCTCGGTCGTCTTGAAGCCGCCCTGACGGATCTTGTACAGCTTGGTGAGGTTCTCGACCTGGATGTACGACGCGTTCCGCTTGCCGAGCTCTTCGCGCTGGTGCGCGCGCTTCATCAGCTCGGCGTCGTCGGCGCCCTCGTCGGAGATCTCGACGTCGTTGGTGTGCGTCGGCGCGATGCTCGACTGGATGCGCTGGCTGGCGAGGCTCGGAGCCGCGGCCACGAGACGCTGCGTGTACGGGTGCTGCGGGTTCGCCAGGATCTCCTTCGACGGCCCCGACTCGACGACCTGGCCCTTGTACATGACGACGAGCTTCTCGGCGCGTTCGGCCGCGAGACCGAGGTCGTGCGTGATGAAGAGCACCGAGGTGCCGTAGTCGCGCGTCAGGGTCTCGAGGTGGTCGAGGATCCGCCGCTGCACGGTGACGTCGAGCGCGGACGTCGGCTCGTCGGCGATCAGCAGCTTCGGGCGCGACGAGAGGCCGATCCCGATCAGCACACGCTGGCGCATGCCGCCCGAGAACTGGTGAGGGAACTGCTTCAGACGCTGGTCGGCGTCGCCGAGCCCCGCCTCCTTCAGCACCTCGATCGCGCGATCGCGCACCGCCTGCTTGCCGGTGGCCACGCCGTTGGCGCGGATGGCCTCCTCGACCTGGAAGCCGATGCTCCAGACCGGGTTGAGGTTCGACATCGGGTCCTGTGGCACGTAGCCGATGTCGCGACCGCGGATGGCCTGCATCTCGGCGGGCGTCGCCTTCGTGAGGTCCTTGCCCTCGAAGAGGATCTGCCCCCCGGTGACCTCGCCGGCGCCCGGCAGCAGGTCGATGATCGACGTGGCCGTGGTCGACTTGCCCGAGCCGGACTCGCCGACGATCGCGAGACGTTCGCCCGGCATCATCGTGAAGTCCACGCCGCGGACGGCGTCGACGTAGCCCGACTGGGTCTTGAACCCGATCTTCAGGCCCTTGATCTCGAGCAGGGGGGTCGCCGAGGAGGCGGTGCTCGCCGACTCGGGACGGGTGGAGGTGGAGGTCATCGACGGGCCCTCGCCTTCGGGTCGAGGGCGTCGCGCACGACGTCGCCCATCATGAGGAACGACAGCACGGTCACCGAGAGGGCGGCCGCCGGCCAGATCAGGGGCATCGGGGCGACCCGCAGGGAGGCGCGGGCGGCGTTGATGTCGTTGCCCCACGACATCACGGTGCCGGGCAGGCCGATGCCGAGGAACGACAGGGTGGCCTCGGCGACGATGAACGTGCCGAGCGAGACCGTCGCCACGACGATCACGGGGGTGATCGCGTTGGGGATGACGTGCCTGACCAGGATGCGGAAGCGCGAGACGCCGAGCGCGGCGGAGGCCATGACGTAGTCGCTGCTCTTGGCGCCGAGCACCGAGCCGCGCATGATGCGGGCGATCTGCGGCCAGGCGAAGAGCGACAGCACGAGAGCGACCGTCAGCGGGGTGCGCGACGGCAGGACCGACATGAGCACGATGGCGCCGAGCACGGTGGGGATGGCGAAGAAGATGTCGCCGAGACGCGAGACGAGCGCGTCGAGCCAGCCGCCGTAGTAGCCGGCGAGCGATCCGATGACGATGCCCACCAGGGTCACGAGGACCGTGGCCAGCAGGCCCACGGTCAACGAGGCCCGGGTGCCGTAGACGACACGGGCGTAGACGTCGAGCCCCTGCAGCGTGAAGCCCATCGGGTGCCCGGACTCGGCCGGTCCGTTGCTGTCGGGGAGGCTGGCGCCGGAGGTCGGCGAGGTGCTCGTGAAGAGCTGCGGGAACAGCGCCACGACGATCACGAACAGGATCAGCACCGCGGAGATCCAGAACAGGGGGCGCGTCTTCATGGCGTCCCACGCGTCGTTCCAGCTGGAGCGGGGCTTCTCGGTCTCGTCGACGGCGTCGACGGCCTTCAGCGGGGTCTCGTCGAGCGGGGCGACGTAGTGGTCGGGCGACAGGCCCGGTGTCGTGTTACTTGGCATAGCGGATCCTCGGGTCGAGAACGGCGTAGAGCAGGTCGACGAGCAGGTTGGCCAGCATGAAGATGATGACCATCACCGCGACGAACGACACGACGGTCGGCCCCTCGCCGAGCTGGATGGCCCGGTAGACGGTGCCACCGACGCCCTGGATGTTGAAGATTCCCTCGGTGACGATCGCACCGACCATCAGCGATCCGATGTCGACGCCGAGGTAGGTGATGACGGGCACGAGCGAGTTGCGGAGGATGTGCACCCCGACGACCCGTCGACGGGTGAGGCCCTTCGCCGTCGCCGTGCGCACGAAGTCTGCGCTCATGTTCTCGGCGACGGAGGCGCGGGTGAGTCGGACGATGTACGCGAACGACACCGAGGCGAGCACGATCGCGGGCAGCACCAGCTCGCTCCACGGAGCCTGCGAGCTGACGGTGGTCCGGAAGAGGGCCAGCTGGATGCCGAAGACGTACTGCAGGACGAAACCGATGACGAACGTCGGCACGGAGATGAGCAGCAGCGAGACCACGAGGGCGCTGTTGTCGAAGATCTTGCCCTTGCGGAGGCCGGCGTAGAGGCCGACGACGATCCCGGCGATCGATTCGAACAGGAGAGCGAGCATGGCGAGACGGAACGTGATCGGGAACGCCCGGACGAGCTCGTCGATGACGGGGCGACCGGAGAACGTCGTGCCCAGGTCACCCGTGAACAGACCGCCGATGTAGAGCAGGTACTGCACGATGAACGGCTTGTCGAGGTTGTACTGCGCCCGGATGGCCTCGATGACGGCGGGGCTCGGCTGCTTCTCGCCGAACAGGGCGGCGATCGGGTCGCCCGGGAGGGCGAACACCATGAAGTAGATGAGGAAGGTCGCCCCGAAGAAGACGGGAATCAGCTGGAGGAGGCGCCGGCCGGTGTACCAGAGCATCAGGCCGCCTCGATTTTCTGCGCGTGCATGGATGTCGCAATCATGGAGAGAGAGTGGTGGACGCCCACCGAGGGGCCCGGAGCAGGATAACCCGCCCGGACCCCTCGGCAGTTCTGAACGAGGCCGGAGCCTCTATCGGATGCGTTCCTTACTGCTTGGTGACCTCGTAGAACAGCGGGACGGAGTTCCAGCCGAACTGGACGTTCTCGACCGTGTCGGCCCACACGCCGGTCACGTTCGAGTACCACAGCGGGATGACGGGGAGGTCGGTGAGCAGGACCTCCTGCGCCTCCTGGAACTTCGCGTTGGCGTCGTCGACGGAGGTCGAGGCGGCGCCCTCGCTCAGGAGACCGTCGAACTCGTCGCTCGTGTAACGGCCGTAGTTCGAACCGGCACCGGTCTGGTACAGCGGCGCGAGGAAGTTGAACAGCGACGGGTAGTCGGCCTGCCATCCGGAACGGAAGGCGCCGGTCATGGCGTCGTTGTCCTCCTGGTCGAGGAGCTCGGCGAACGTGGGCTTCGGCTCTCCGGCCGCCTTGATGCCCAGCGTGTCGGCGATGCTGTTCGTCGCGGCGTCGACCCAGTTCTGGTGTCCGCCGTCGGAGTTGTAGGCGATGGTGAAGGTGGTGTCGCCGTAGGGGGCGATCTCTTCGGCCTGAGCCCAGAGCTCCTTGGCGCGGTCGGCGTCGTAGTCGAGCACGTCCGAGCCGTCGAGGTCTTCGGAGTAGCCGTCGATGACGGGCGACGTGAAGTCCTTGGCGGGGGTGCGGGTGCCCTGGAAGATGACGTCGGTGATGTCGCCGCGGTTGATCGCGAGCGAGATCGCCGCACGACGCAGCTTGCCCTCTTCGGTCGTGCCGTCGAAGTGCTCGAGGTACTGCGGGATGGTGATCGACTGGAAGATCGCGGCCGGCTGGTTCGCGAAGCGCTCCGGGAAGTCGCTCTCGTACGAGGCGAACTGGGTGTCCGGCACCTGGTCGAGGATGTCGAGGTTGCCCGAGAGCACGTCGGAGTACGCGGCGTCCTGCGTCGTGTAGAACGTGATGGTGAGGCCGCCGTTGACGGGCGTGCGCGGACCGTCGTAGTCCTCGTTGGTGACGAGCTTGATGTCCTGGTTGTGGGTCCAGGCGTCGGCGCTCTCGAGCTTGTAGGGGCCGTTGCCGACGGGGCTCTCGCCGAAGGCGTCGACGTCGTCGTAGAACGACTCGGGCAGCGGCGAGAACGCCGAGTAGCCGAGACGCAGGGGCCAGTCGGCCTCGGGGGCGTTCAGCATGACCGTGAACTCGGTGTCGCTGACGACCTCGAGCGAGAGGTCGCTGTCGGCCTCGGCGTCGTAGCCCTCGATGTTGTCGAAGAAGTACGAGGCGCTCTGCGCGTTGCTGATCTGCGCGGCCCAGTTCCAGGCCTTCGTGAAGGACTCGGAGGTGACGGGGGTGCCGTCGGTGAAGGTCTGGCCCTCCTTGAGCTTGACGGTCCAGAGCTGGTTGTCGTCGGACTCGATGGACTCGGCGACGTCCATCTCGGTGGCGCCCTCGGCGTCGTACGAGACGAGGCCGGCGAAGATCGAGTCGATGATCTTCCCGCCACCGGTCTCGGTGGTGTTCGACGGGACCAGCGGGTTCTGCGGCTCGCTGCCGTTCGTGGTGATGATGGCGTCGGCGTTGCCCGAGGGAGCGGCGTCGCCCGAGTCACCGCCGTTCGAGCAGCCGGTGAGGACGAGTGCTGCCGCCCCCACGACGGCGACGGACCCGAGGCCCATGCGCGTCTTCTTCAATGTTCCTCCTGATGCAAGAAAGGACGCAGCACGACTCCCCATGAGTCGTGCCACGTTGGATGAAGACGACCCTAGGCACCTCTTTCAGGCTTCTCCAAACCTCAGGGCGAACGGTTACACGACGGAAACCAATTCGATGGATCGTTGCGCCGACGCACGGATCATTGCGTGAAGCCCCTCATCTGCGCAGGTTTCCGTTGCGAGAAATCAGACACGTGGCAGGTATTATCCGGCCATGCCTCTCGAACCGGCGGTCGACCTGCCCAGCCGCTCGCGCCTCCGGGTCGAGATCGCGATCGTGCTCGGGCTGTCGCTCGGCGCCTCCGCCGTGTACTCGCTCGTGTCGATCGTCAACCGCCTCACCCAGCCCACGAGCCTGTCGCAGCAGACCGCGACCCTCAACTCGTCGCTCAGCGATCGCGCCGTCTTCGACCTCGTCTACCAGGTGCTCGCCGTGGTCGTCGACCTCGTGCCCGTCGCGCTGGTCGCCTATCTGCTCTGGCAGGACCGCCGCCCTCACCTGGCGCGCCTCGGCGTCGACTTCTCGCGCAGCGGACGCGATGTGCTCGGCGGCCTGGGGCTCGCCCTCGCGATCGGGATCCCCGGCATCGGCCTGTACCTGGTCGGCAAGGCTCTCGACCTGACGGTGACGGTCGTGCCCACGGACCTCGGCGAGCACTGGTGGACCGTCCCGGTGCTGGTGCTCTCCGCGCTCCGGGCGGGACTCACGGAGGAGGTCATCGTCGTGGCCTACCTCTTCGCGCGCCTGACCGATCTCCGCTGGCGCCCGTGGACGATCATCGTCGCGGCCGCCCTGCTGCGCGGCACGTACCACCTCTATCAGGGGTTCGGCGCGTTCGTCGGCAACGTGGTGATGGGCCTGGTGTTCGGATGGCTGTACGCCCGGTTCGGGCGCATCCTGCCGCTCGTGGTGGCACACGTCGTGATGGACTCGGCGGTCTTCATCGGCTACCCGTGGGCGGCGGCGACGTTCCCCGCGTTCTTCGGACTTCCCTCCTGACGGCCGACGCCCGGGTCCGAGCGGCGAGCTCGGACCCGGGCGCAGGTCGGTCGGATCAGGCGAAGGCCTCGACCGGCGGGCAGGCGCAGAACAGGTTGCGATCGCCCCACGCCTGGTCGATGCGACGGACCGGCGGCCAGTACTTCGCGCGCTTGAGCGAGTCGACCGGGTAGACGGCCTCGTCGCGGCTGTAACCGGCCGTCCACTCGCCCGAGATGACGGACTCGGCCGTGTGGGGGGCGGCCCGCAGCGGGCTGTCCTCGACGGCGTGCCGACCCGCCGAGATCTCGTCGGCCTCGTGCTTGATCGCGATCATGGCGTCGACGAACCGGTCGATCTCGGCGAGGTCCTCGCTCTCGGTGGGTTCGACCATCAGCGTGCCCGCCACGGGGAACGACATCGTCGGCGAGTGGAACCCGTAGTCGACGAGTCGCTTGGCGACGTCGTCGACGGTCACGCCGGTCGCGTCGCGGAGCGGGCGGAGGTCGAGGATGCACTCGTGCGCGACGAGCCCGCCCTCACCCGAGTACAGCACCGGGTAGTGCTCACGCAGTCGCACGGCGACGTAGTTCGCCGCGAGCACCGCCGCGCCGGTGGCCTGCACGAGCCCCTCGTCGCCCATCATGCGGATGTAGGCCCAGCTGATCGGCAGGATGCTCGGCGAACCGTACGGGGCGCTCGACACCGGGACGCCGGCATGGGCCGGTCGCTCCCCCGGGGCCGCCGCGGCCGCCCCGGTGCGTCGGTCGGCCTGCTGCGCCATCGGGTGGCCGGGCAGGAACGGCGCGAGGTGCGCCTTGGCCGCGACCGGTCCGACACCGGGCCCGCCGCCGCCGTGCGGGATGCAGAACGTCTTGTGCAGGTTCAGGTGCGAGACGTCGCCGCCGAACTCGCCGAACCTGGCGAACCCGAGCAGGGCGTTGAGGTTCGCGCCGTCGACGTAGACCTGGCCGCCCGCCTCGTGCACGGCGTCGGTGATGTCGCGGATGTCGTGCTCGTACACGCCGTGGGTCGACGGGTAGGTGATCATCAGCGCCGCGAGATCGTCGGCGTGGGCCGCGACCTGCTTCCGCAGATCGTCGAGGTCGACGTTGCCCCGGTCGTCGCAGGCGACGACGACGACCCTCATGCCGGCGAGCACCGCACTCGCCGCGTTGGTGCCGTGGGCGCTCTGCGGGATGAGGCACACCGTGCGCGCGGCGTCGCCGTTCGCGAGGTGGTACCCGCGGATCGCCAGCAGACCCGCGAGCTCGCCCTGGCTGCCCGCGTTGGGCTGCAGCGACACCGTGTCGTAACCGGTCAGATCGGCCAGCCAGCCCTCGAGCTGACCGACGAGGTCGAGGTAGCCCTCGACGTCCTCCGCCGGCGCGAACGGGTGCACCGAGGCGAACTCGGGCCAGGTCACGGCCGCCATCTCGGTGGCCGCGTTGAGCTTCATGGTGCAGCTGCCGAGCGGGATCATTCCGCGGTCGAGGGCGTAGTCCTTGTCGGCGAGGTGCTTGAGGTACCGCATCATGCTGGTCTCGCTGCGGTGGGTGCGGAAGACCGGGTGGGTGAGGTAGTCGCTCGTCCGCAGCAGCGCCTCCGGGAGTCCGGACGGGCCGTCGCCGCCCTTTCCGGGGGGCATCTCGACGCCCAGCACCTCGGCGACCGCGACGACGTCGTCGCGCGTGGTCGTCTCGTCGAACGACAGCCGGATGCAGTCGGCGTCGACGGCGTGCACGAGGTAGCCGCGCCCGCGGGCCGCGGCCACGAGCTCGGCGGACCGGCCCGGCACGAAGACCTGCAGCGTGTCGAAGAACGTGTCGTTCTCGAGCTCGAGATCGGAGGCGGCGATGGCCTCGGCGAGGTCGGCCGCGTGAGCGTGCACCCGCGACGCGATGTGCCGCAGCCCCCAGGGGCCGTGGTAGACGGCGTACATCGAGGCCATCACGGCCAGCAGCACCTGGGCGGTGCAGATGTTCGACGTGGCCTTCTCGCGACGGATGTGCTGCTCTCGGGTCTGCAGGCTCAGCCGGTAGGCCGGCCGCCCGTCGACGTCTTGCGACACCCCGACCAGGCGCCCGGGCAGCTGCCGCTCGAGACCGGTGCGGACCGCCATGTAGCCCGCGTGCGGACCACCGAAGCCCATGGGCACGCCGAAGCGCTGACTCGTCCCGACGGCGACGTCGGCCCCGAACTCGCCGGGAGGGGTCAGGAGGGTGAGCGCGAGCAGATCGGCAGCGACGACGACGAGACCGCCGTGGGCGTGACTGGCCTCGGTGATCGCCGCGAGGTCGTGCACGGCGCCGGTCGCCGCGGGGTACTGCACGAACAGCCCGAACGACTCGGGCACCTCGGCCGGGTCGGCGCCCGTCAGATCGAGCTCGACCAGCTCGATGCCGACGGCCGCGGCACGACCGGCGAGCAGCGCCTTGGTCTGCGGGAACGCGTCGGCATCGACGACGAACACGTCGCTCTTCGCCTTCGAGGCGCGGCGGGCGAGCAGCATGCCCTCGACCACGGCCGTGCCCTCGTCGAGCATGGAGGCGTTGGCGGTGGTCAGACCGGTGAGCTCGGAGACCATCGTCTGGAAGTTGATCAGCGCCTCGAGCCGCCCCTGCGAGATCTCGGGCTGGTAGGGCGTGTAGGCCGTGTACCAGCTCGGGTTCTCGAGGACGTTGCGCTGGATGACCGCGGGTGTGACGGTGTCGTAGTAACCGAGCCCCAGGAGCGTGCGGGAGGGGCGGTTGCGGTCGGCGAGTCGTCTCAGCTCGGCCAGCGCCTCCGTCTCGCCCACCGGTGCGGGCAGCGTGCCGCCCGCGTCGGCCGACGTGTGGATGCTGTCGGGAACAGCGGCCCGGACGAGCGATTCGACGCTGTCGTGCCCGACGACGGCGAGCATCGCGGCCTGATCGGACGGCGTCGTGCCGATGTGGCGGTCGACGAATCCGCCGGCCGCACGACCGGCCCAGTCTCCGAACACCGACCCGGAGGTCGTCTCGCCGGTCATTCGGCCGTGAGGGCGACGTACTCGTCGCGCGAGAGGAGGCCGACGCGGTCGGTCGACGCCAGGGTGATCTTGATGAGCCAGCCGTCGCCGAACGGGTCGCTGTTGACCAGATCGGGGCTGTCGACGACGGCGTCGTTGATCTCGAGCACCGTGCCGAGCGCGGGGGCGAAGAGCTCGCCCACGGACTTCGTCGACTCGATCTCGCCGACGACGGTGCCGGACTCGACCTCGGTGCCCGCGGACGGCAGGTCGACGTAGACGACGTCGCCGAGCTTCTCGGCCGCGTAGTCGGTGATGCCCACGGTGGCGGTGTCGCCGTCGATGAGCAGCCATTCGTGCTCGGCGGTGTAGTGCAGCGAGGTGAGGTCGGTCATGCCGAGGCCTTTCGAGAGGGGGTGAGGTGCGGGGCGCACGGGCCGTCGGCCCGCGGGAGGGTCAGGAGCGCTTGTAGAAGGGCAGGGGCACGACGGTCGCCGGGATCGGCGTCCCCCGCACGTCGACGGCGAGGGCCGGGCCGCGGTCGACCACGTCGGGGTCGACGAAGGCCATGGCGACGGGGTGGCCCAGGGTCGGCGAGAGCGCGCCGCTCGTGATCTCGCCCACGACGGTGCCGTCGTCGGTGACCACGGGGTAGCCCGCTCGGGCCGCTCGACGACCCGGCAGGGTCAGACCCACCAGCACACGGGCGCCGGGCGCCGGGTCGACACCGGAGCGGCCCACGAAGTCCTTCGAGGTGTCGACCACGCGGCCGAGACCCGCCTGGGCGGGGCGCACGTCGCGACCGAGCTCGTGGCCGTAGAGCGGCATGCCCGCCTCGAGTCGCAGCGTGTCGCGGCTGGCGAGACCGGCGGGGACGACGCCCCGGGGTGCTCCCGCCTCGGCGAGCGCCGTCCAGAGGTCGGCGGCGGACTCGGGCGCGAGGTACAGCTCGAAGCCGTCTTCGCCGGTGTAGCCGGTGCGGGCGATCAGGACGGGGGCGTCGTCGAAGGTGCCCTGCAGCACCCGGTAGTACCGGAGCGTCGAGAGCGGCGCGTCGGGCTGGAGACGGTCGCCGCTGATGAGCGCGTCGAGGACGCCCTCCGCCTCGGGACCCTGGATCGCGACGAGAGCGGTGTCGTCGCTCTCGTCGTCGACCGTGACGTCGAAGCCGGAGGCGCGGGTCGCGAGCGCGCCGAACGCGGCCTCCCGGTTGCCCGCGTTGGCCACGACGAGGTAGTCGTGGTCGTCGAGTCGGTAGACGACGAGATCGTCGACGATTCCGCCGTCGTCGGCGAGGAGCAGCGAGTACTTCGCCCGACCGACGGCGATCGTCGAGAGGGTGCCCGCGAGAGCCTGGTCGAGGAACACGCCGGCGTCGGGTCCGACCACGGCGATCTCGGCCATGTGCGAGAGGTCGAAGAGACCGGCCGCGGTGCGGACGGCGTGGTGCTCGGCGAGATCCGAGCTGTAGCGCACGGGCATCTGCCACCCGGCGAAGTCGGTGAACGAGGCGCCCGCGGCGACGTGGATCTCGTGGAGCGGGCTGAAGCGCTCGTCGTCGACGTCGGCCGGGTCGGCGTCGACGAGGTCGGCGTCCGCCAGCTCGGCGTCGACGAGGTCGGCGTCGGTGGGGCCCGGGGCGGCGGGCAGGTTCGAGGCTGCGTCGGACATCTGACTCCTGAGGACGGCCCGGCCTCGAGCTGTCTCGACCGGGAGCATGGCGTGCAGCGCCTGCACGACGGGGGTGGGCCCCGCCCGACCGGAGTCGTGCGGGGCTCCCCCTCTGTCATGGGCCTGAGAGCTTCGCCGACGCGGGTCGACTTTCACCGTGGGCGAGGAGTCGCCGAGAGGCGCTCCTGCTTTTCAGAGTGGCCAGTCCGTCGCGGTACGCGTACCTGAGAGATTGGCGGGGAGCTTGCTCCTTCGGTGCCCGGTCGGCGCATGTGATGCGCACCGGAGCTCTCCCGCGACGTGTTCGTGGCCCGATGTTCGGTTGTGGCGCTCAGCCTACAGCCGGCGTGTGACGAGCAGGTTTCGGGGTCGAGACGCTCAGGCGCCGGCGGGCCGATCGGTCGCCGCGGTCTCGTCGGCCTGGTGCGCGGCCACGAGCTCGCGGACGTCGTCGGCGAGCTGCGCGACGCCCTCGGGCAGCATCTCGAAGCCCTCGGGGTTGCCGGGGTTCACGACCAGTCCCGTCTGCGGCGGGATGGCCTGGACGAGCTCGGCGGCGTGGATCGTCGCGGAGTGCGCCGCCACCTCTCTCACCTGGTCGCCGATCATGTCGGCGTGCGTGAAGGCGGCGAGCATGGGCGTGCCCTCGCGATCGAAGAGCACGGGCTGCAGCTCGTTCAGCGACTCCTCCGCCTGGACGGCGGTGGGGACGACGATCTCGGCGTTCACGAACTCGGCGAGCACGGAGTTCATGTCGCCCTCGCCCGCCTGGCCCTTGGCGATGGCCTGCTCGAGTGCGGTCGGTTCACGGTTCTCTGAAGCGGTCATCGGTCCACCTTGCCCGAAGAACCTCCGTAACGACTCCGTGACGGTATCCTGACCCTCGAAGCCTGCCACCGTGGCGGCCCGTCATCCCTCGAGGAGCCCTCGTGCCCCGTATGGCCGCCCCCCTGCTCGTCAGCAGCATCGCTCTCGTCCTCGCCCTCGCCGGGTGCGCCACTCCGACGTCCGAGCCCGGCGCCGCCGAGACCTCCGGGCTCGCCACGACGGGCGCCGACGCGTCGAGCACGCCGATCCCGACGACCACTCCCCCCGCCCCGGCCACTGCGCCGACGCGAGAGGCCCCGCCGGCCTGGGACGCCTGCGTCGACGCCGTCGCGGCCGAGTACCCCGACGTCCCGTTCCTCGACGACGTGTGGAGCTACGAGGACGACGACGTCCGCGACTCGGCCACCGGCGCGGTCGTCGAGGTGCGCTACGGCCACACCGCCGACGGGCGCATCGAGGCCGCCTTCAGCTGCGAGGTGTCGGGCACCCCGGAGTCCCCCGTCGTCGAGGGCGTCTACCCGGTCGACATCTGACCCGCTGACGGCATCGTCCGACCGCCGGCGGCATCCGACTGCGGTCGCACCCCCACGACGACCGTCGTCTCGTGCTCGACGTCGTACTCGCTGTGCGCGTCGAGACCGCCTGCGGTCAGGAGGTCCACGGCGGCGGCGGCCTGAGCCGCGCTCGTCTCGATCAGCAGAGACCCCGCGGGGCGGAGCCAGACCCGCGCCTCCTGGGCGATCCGACGGTGCAGATCGAGACCATCGTGTCCGCCGTCGAGTGCGGTGACCCGCTCGTGGAGGCGCGCCTCGGGCGGCAGGGTCGGGAGCGCTCCGGTCGGCACGTACGGCGCATTGGCCGTCAGGACGTCGACGGCACCTCGGAGCCGGGCGGGCACGGCGTCGAAGAGATCGCCGACGACCACGTCGCAGCCCGGCGGGAGGTTCGCGCGGGCGCATCCGACGGCCACCGGATCGAGGTCGGACGCGACGAGCGAGAGACCGGGATGGTCGCGCAGGAGGACGGCGGCCACGGCCCCCACCCCGCAGCAGAGGTCGAGCGCGACGGCCGGCCGCCCCCGGGGCACCAGGGCCGACGCCCGGCGGGCCAGCGCGGTCGTCCGCCGGCGGGGCACGAAGACACCGGGCGCGACGGCGAGCCGCAGGCCGTCGAACTCGGCCCAACCGAGGACCTGCTCCAGGGGTTCGCCGGCGACGCGTCGGCGCACGAGCCCCTCGAGGGTGCCGGGGTCGACCGGGCGGGCTCGGTCGGCGGGGTCGGCTCGGTCGGCAGGGTCGGCGGCCGCCTCGGTCAGCAGCGCCGCCTCCTCCTCGGCGAAGACGCAGCCGGCGTCCCGGAGGCGCGCCACCAGCAGGCGCATCGCCTCGGCCTCGGTCATGGCCCCAGGCTACGACCGTGCGACCGCGCGGCCCGTGTCATGGCGGTGTCGGGGGCGCCGCGTAGGGTGGCGGGACCGAGGCACCCAGGCACTGAGGAGACCATGAAGCCGCTGACCGAGTCCGACATCCGCGAGTCGTTCGTCAACGCCCAGCCCGGCGACCTCGACCGGCTGCCGATCCCCGGGCTGCACGAGATGCTGTGGTCCGAACGGGAGTTCCTGGGCTGGCGCGACCCGCAGGCCCATCACCGCGGCTACATCGTCCACTGGATGGCCGACCGCCCCGTCGGGCTCGTCGTCCGTTCGTCGACCTCGTCGCTGCGGCCCGGCATCGCGGCGATGTGCTCGCTCTGCCACTCGCCGCAGCCGGCGACGCAGGTGCGGCTCTTCACCGCACCGAAGGCCGGCGAGGCGGGCCTGAACGGCAGCACGCTCGGCACCTACATCTGCGAGGACCTCGCCTGCTCGCTGCTCATCCGCGTCGCACCGCCGCACCTGAACCCGCCCGAGCAGATCGAGCGTCGCGCGGCCGGGCTGAGCGACCGCGTGCAGGGCTTCACCGCCACCGTGATGAAGACCGCCTGAGGCGACGCCTCCGGCCGTCCCGCCCTCATCCCCGACCCATCCCCCACGAAAGCGAGCAGTCATGTCCGTCGTCAAGATCAACGCCATCCACGTCCCCGAGGGGTCCGGCTCCGAGCTCGAGTCGCGTTTCGCCGCGCGCAAGCACTCGGTCGACGGCGCCGAGGGCTTCGAGGGCTTCCAGCTGCTGCGCCCGGTCAAGGGCGACGACCGCTACTTCGTCGTGACCACCTGGCGCAGCGAAGACGACTTCCTGGCCTGGGCGGCGAACGGCGCCAAGGCCGCGCACGCCCGCCCCGAGGGGTCGGGCGACGCCCCGCGGGGTCCCGTGGCGACCGGCGCCGATCTGCTCGAGTTCGAGGTCGTCGAGCTGTAAGGGAGTTGGGCGACACCGGTGTCGGCACCGGGCGAGCCGGACGTCGGCACGACCGTCGACGCCCGCCTCGGCCTCGTCCCCGGATGGCCTGTCTCGACGTCGAACCACCGGTGTCGCGTCTGCCAGTCATCTCCAGGGTTCACGCGTAGCCTGCCGCCCAGTCGTCGACCCGCCCGCGGTCCGATGCGAGAGGCCCGATCGTCATGAAGAAGTCAGCACGCTGGATCCCCGCCGCCGCGATCCCCGTGGCCGTCATCGCCGCCGGCATCGTCGTCCCCTCGATGGCGGCCAATGCCGACGTCGATCTGCCCGACAAGAGCCCTCAGCAGGTGCTGGCACTCGCGGCGGGCAGCTCGGGCGTGGCCTTCTCGGGCACGGTCGAGCAGACGTCCGACCTCGGGCTGCCCGACATCCCCTCGTCCCTGCAGGGCGGCTCGTCGGCCGGCGAGTCGACCTCCGATGCGCTCGAGATGCTGACCGGCAGCCACACCGCCCAGGTCTTCGTCGACGGTGAGGCGCGACAGCGCGTGCAGGTGGTCGACGACCTCTCCGAGCGTGACGTCATCCGGGATGGCCGCGACCTGTGGTCGTACGATTCGACCTCTAAGGACGCCACGCACACCACGCTGCCCGACGCGTCGTCCCGCGACCTGCCCGACGCCCTGGCCGACGGCACGGCCGTGCCGCAGACACCGTCCGAGCTCGCCGACGCCGTCCTCGACGCCGTGGGCGACACCACGACGGTCACCAGCTCCGACGACGTGTCCGTCGCCGGTCGCGACGCGTACCGGGTCGTCCTGACCCCCGACGACGCCGACACGCTCGTCGCCCGGGCCACCCTCACCGTCGACGCCGAGACGGGTGTGCCGCTGGCCGTGACCGTCGACGCGCGGGGGCAGGACGACCCGGCCATCTCGGTCGCCCTGACCTCCGTGTCGTTCGAGACCCCCGCCTCCTCGGTCTTCGAGTTCACTCCTCCGGCCGACGCGACCGTGACCGAGGTCGCCGTGCCCGCCGAGGGCCGGGAGGCGCACGGCGGCGAGCACGCCGAGCCCGTGGTGATCGGCTCGGGCTGGTCGACCGTGGTGGGTCTCGACGGCGCGACGTCGGTCGCCGGGTCCGCCCCCGCCGACGGGTCGGCCTCGGGCGGCGACCAGGGCGACCGGTCGGCCCTGCTCGACCAGGTGATGACCCGGGTCGACGGCGGCCGGGTGCTGCAGACCTCCCTCGTCTCGGTCTACCTCAGCGACGACGGGCGCGTCTTCGTGGGCGCCGTCGACGCCGAGACCCTGCAGGCGGCGGTCGCGTCGGCACCCGCCGAGTGACGCTGCTCGCGTGACCCCCGCACCCCCTCCGGCCGCATCGGCGGCGCCGCTGGCCATCGAGACGTCGTCGCTGACGAAGTCGTTCGGTCGGCAGCGGGCCGTCGCCGACGTCGATCTCGCCGTGCCGGCGGGCAGCGTCTACGGCTTCCTGGGGCCGAACGGCTCGGGCAAGACCAGCACGATCCGGATGCTCCTCGGGCTGACGTCGGCGACGAGCGGCGACATCAGGGTGCTCGGCGGTGCGATGCCCGACCGGGCCCGCGACGTGCTGCCCCGGGTGGGCGCCCTGGTCGAGGGACCGGCCTTCTATCCGTTCCTCTCGGGGCGGGCGAACCTGCACCGGCTCGACTCGGCCGACCGCACGGCGCCCGCGGCGACCCGCACCGCCCGGGTCGACGCGGCGCTCGATCGGGTGGGCCTCGGGCACGCCGCGTCGAAGAAGGCGCACGCGTACTCGCTCGGCATGAAGCAGCGCCTCGGCATCGCCAACGCCCTGCTCATGCCCCGTGATCTGCTGGTGCTCGACGAGCCGAGCAACGGGCTCGACCCGCAGGGCACCCGCGAGGTCCGCACCCTGATCCGCTCGCTGGCCGACGAGGGGACGACCGTCTTCGTGTCGAGCCACCTGCTGGCCGAGGTCGAGCAGATGTGCACCCACATCGGGGTCATGAGCGCGGGTCGGCTGCTCACCCAGGGCACCCTCGACGATCTCCGCGCGCTCGGCACGCACCGGGTGAGGCTGCTCACCCCCGATCCCGACGATGCGCGCGTCGTGCTCCGTCGACTCGGACTCGCCCCGGAGGCGCGGGTGCGGCCGACCGATCGGCCCGAGTCGACGGCCGCCGAGCTGGTCGAGGCCGACCTCGTCGGCGACGGGCCGTCGCCGGAGGCCGTCGTGGCAGCGCTCGTCGCCGCCGACGTGAGGGTGCGCGGCTTCGAGGTCACGGGCGCCAGCCTGGAGGAGCGCTTCGTCGATCTGACCGGGGAGGGCTTCGATGTCGCCGGCTGAACCCGTGCCCGCCCCGCAGGCGGACGGCCTCCGCCGCCGCGGGACGGGGCTGTCCCTGCTCCGCAGCGAGGTCGTCGTGCTCTTCGGACGGGTGCGGACGATCGCCCTGCTCGGCGCCCTGGCGCTCATCCCCGTCCTCCTGGCGATCGCCGTGCGGGTGACGACCGACGACGCGTCCGGCGGCTCCTCCGGAGGCCCGGCGTTCCTCGGCGACATCACGCGCAACGGCCTCTTCGTGTCGTTGACCGCCCTGACCGTGGCGATCCCGCTGTTCCTCCCCCTGACCGTCGGCGTCGTCGCGGGCGACACGATCGCGGGCGAGGCGGGTCTCGGCACCCTGCGGTACCTGCTGGTCTCGCCGGTGGGCCGGGTGCGCCTCCTGCTCGTCAAGTTCGCCGGAGCCGCGCTCTTCTGCCTGGCCGGCACCCTCGTGCTCGTGGTGTTCGGGGCCATCGCGGGCGCCGCGCTGTTCCCGGTCGGACCGGTGACCCTGCTCTCGGGCCAGACGATCGGCTACGGCGACTACGCGCTGCGGATGCTGATGATGGCGCTGTACGTCACCCTCTCGCTGCTCGGGCTGAGCGCCGTCGGGCTCTTCATCTCGACGCTCACGAGCGTGCCGGTGGGTGCCATGGCCGCCACCATCGTGCTCTCGACGGTGGCGCAGATCGTCGACGCGCTGCCGCAGCTGGACTTCCTCGACCCGTGGCTGTTCACGCACTACTGGCTGGGCTTCGCGGACCTCCTGCGCGACCCGGTGTCGTGGGCGAACTTCGCCGACAACGCCCTGCTGCAGGGCGGCTACATCCTCGTCTTCGGCGCCCTGGCCTTCGGCCGGTTCACCACGAAGGACATCCTGAGCTGAACCGACCCGGGGCGCCGAGGTCAGACGCCGAGGGCTCCGGTCGGCAGCAGCGCGTGGACTCCCCACGTCTGATTCGCGACCTGGGTCACCCGCAGGTCGACGACGGCGCTCGAGAGGGCCAGGGCGGTCGCCCGGTCGACGTCGAGCAGGGTCGCCAGCCACGTGACCATGGCATCGAGGGCATCACCGGTGGCGACGTCGAGATCGGCGTCGAAGCCGAACGTGATGCGCCCCGCGGGGGTCTCGGCGTGGATCGACGGGACGGGGCGGTCGTCGACCAGGTCGAGCCGCACCTCCGTCGTCATCGGGCACTCGATCGCCGTGCCCCCGACCTCGCCGTCGCCCTGGGCCGCGTGCCCGTCGCCGAGGTAGACGAGGGCGTCGGCGACCTGCACGGGCAGGTAGAGCGTCGAACCCGCGACGAGCTCACGGCAGTCGATGTTGCCGCCGGCCGCAGCCCGAGGCGGCGTCGTCGAGTGCTCCCCCGGCTCCGCCGGTGCGACGCCGGTCACCCCGAGGAACGGCGCGAGAGGCACCTGCCAGCCCCGGCTCTCGACCGCGACACCCGCGTCGGCGTCGATCTCCCAGAGCAGCCACGCCGGCGCCACGTCGGCGAGACCGAGCCGGGCGGTGACGGGCGTCTCGCGACCGCCGGCGACCGTCCAGCCCCAGTCGCCCGGCAGCACGGCGTCGATGTGCACGGCGAGCGTCTGGCCGGGCCGCGCACCGCGGACGGCGATCGGACCCGTGAGAGCGTGCCCCCGCGCCTCGGCGAAGAGCCGCGGTCGCGCCTCGCCCGGCACGGTCTGCCGTTCGAGGTGCCCCGACGCGTCGAGCGACCCGACCACCACCGTGTCTCCGGCGTCGACGGCGAGGACGGGGCGGTGCTCGCGCGAGTAGACGTCGTTCGTGGTCTCGGACGTCGGGTCGAGCCGATGCCGGGTCACGACGCGCCCCCGTCGGTCGGCACGACGCCCGCGCCTGCGGCGCCCACGCCCACGACGCCCACGCCCGCGACGTCTGCGCCCGCGGCGGCCGGCGTGGCGACGACGGGCGGGTTCGAGGCCGCGGCCGACGCGACGACCGGCGGCGTGGCCCGCAGCTCGTCCACGACCGACGCCGGCACGGTGCGACTGAGGTACCCGATGCGCGATTCGCGCACGTGCCACCCCATCCGCTCGGCCGCCCGGTCGGGGTCGCCGGCGTCGATGGCCGACAGGATGACGCGGTGGTCGGGCCAGAGCCTTTTGCCCCGCGAGAACGTGTCGAGGGCGTAGAGCCACTCGATCTTGCGCGACAGCTGACGCAGCAGGGTGGCGAGCGTGCTGCTGCCGCTCAGCTCGGCCACGCCGAAGTGGAACCGCTCGTTGAGCCCGACCAGCCGGTCGAGATCGTCGTCGGCGACCGCCTGGTCGCCGTCGGCCAGGATGCGCTCGAGCGACCGGCGGGTGCGCCACCAGTCCTCCGGCGGCGCATCGACGGTGAACAGCGCCCGCGCCCGCGTGGCGGCCCGGCGGGCGGTGGCGATCTCGAGCGCCTCGCGCACGGCGAAGAGGTCGTCGGCCTCGTCGACGGGGATCTCCGCGACCCGCGATCCGACGTTGGGCGTCGACTCGACGAAGCCCTCGGCCTCGAGACCCCGGAGGGCCTCGCGCACCGGCACCCGCGAGACCCCGTGACGATCGGCCAGCGAGGCCTCGGTGATGCGGGTGCCCGGCTGCAGCGCCCCGGTCACGATCTCGCGTCGCACGGCGTCGAGCAGACTCACCGGCGGCGACGCGGGCTCGACCGTCGCATCGGGCCCCGGAGCCGAGGAGGCGCGGGTCGTCTCGTCAGGACGATCGGGTCGGTCAGACGGCCAGGCTGGCACCGGGTATCGCTCCTAGCAGTTCGTGGGTGTACTCGTCGCGGGGCGAGAGGAACACGTCGTCGACGCTGCCGCGCTCGACGATGCCACCCCGGCGCATCACGACCACACTATGGGCGATCTGCCGCACGACGGCGAGGTCGTGCGTGATGAACAGGTAGCTGAGCCCCAGCCGGGTCTGCAGATCGGCGAGCAGATCGAGGATCTGCTCCTGCACGAGCACGTCGAGGGCCGAGACGGCCTCGTCGCAGATCAGCAGCTCGGGCTCGAGGGCGAGGGCCCGGGCGATCGCGACCCGCTGACGCTGACCGCCGGACAGCTCGTTGGGTCGGCTCTGGGCGACCGATCTCGGCAGGGCGACCTGGTCGAGCAGCTCGGCCACGCGCCTCCTGCGGGTCGACCGGTCGCCGACCCCGAAGATGCGGAGCGGCTCGTCGATCAGCCGCTCGACCGGGTAGGTGGGGTCGAGCGAGCCGTACGGGTCCTGGAAGACGGGCTGCACCCGGCGTCGCAGGGCGCGACGGGCCGCCCCCCGACTGGCGGTGATGCTCTCGCCGTCGACGAGGGCCGTCCCGCTGGTCGCGGGCTCGATGCCGAGCACCATGCGGGCGAGCGTCGTCTTGCCCGACCCCGACTCGCCGACCACGGCGGTGGTCGTGCCGCGCGGCACCGCGAACGAGATGCCGTCGACGGCCCGCACGGTCTCGCCGCGGCGACCGCGCAGGCGGTACTCCTTGACCAGGTCGGTGACGGTGAGGATGTCGTCCGCGGCGGTCGGCGCGTCGTCTCCGACGGGCTCGTCGGCCCTGAGCGCGGCGGCCGCGGCGACCGTCGGGGCGGCCGCGACCAGTCGCTTCGTGTACTCGTGCTGCGGGTCGAGCAGGATCTGCCGCGGCGTCCCGGTCTCGACGACGCGGCCCTCGAGCATCACGACGATGCGGTCGGTGCGATCGGCCGCGACCCCGAGGTCGTGCGTGATGAACAGCAGCGACGTGCCGTGGGCGTCGACGAGCGTCTGCAGGTGGTCGAGGATGGTGCGCTGCACCGTGACGTCGAGGGCCGAGGTCGGCTCGTCGGCGATCAGCAGCTCGGGGCGACGGGCGAGCGCGACGGCGATCAGCACGCGCTGCCGCATCCCGCCCGAGAACTCGTGCGGGTACTGACCCGATCGGCGGGCCGCGTCGGGGATGCCGGCCTCGGTCATCAGCTCGACGACGCGATCGGCCACGGCCGCCCGCCCTCGGGCCCCGCCCGCCCGCAGCCCGTCGGCGATCTGGGCCCCGACGGTCATCGAGGGGTTCAGGTTGGTCGACGGATCCTGCGGCACGAGACCGATCCGGGCGCCGCGCACCGACCGCATCCGCGCCTCCCCGGCGGTCGTCAGCTCGTCGTCGCCCAGGCGGATCGTGCCGCCCGTGATCCGCCCTGCACCCGGCAGCAGGCGCAGCACGGCCGCGACGACGGTCGACTTGCCCGAGCCCGACTGCCCGACGATGGCGACGCGCTCGCCGCGGGCCACGTCGAGGTCGACGCCGTGCACGACGGGCCGGTCGCCGAACGACACCTGCAGATCGCGGACGCTCAGGAGGGGCGCGCCGGCGGACGCGTCGGTGGTCGTCGTCGAGACGGTGCGGTCAGCGTCCTGCGGCATAGGCCTGTGCTCCTCGGGGGTTGGCGGCGGCGGACAGCACGCCCGTCGCGGGGTCTCGGGTGACGCTCGACAGGCGGCCGAGCGACCAGTCGCCGGCCCGGGTGACGCGGTGTCCGCGCGACTCGAGGTCGGCGATCACGTCGTCGCCGAGGCGGTCCTCGACGACCACGCCGCCCGGTGTCCAGGTGCGCGGCCAGAACGAGCCGGGGAACGACGTGGTGTGCAGCGCGGGGGCGTCGATCGCCTGCTGGGGCGTGTACCCGCCGACGATCGTGCGCAGCAGGTAGAGCAGCTGCCACTGGTCCTGCTGGTCGCCGCCGGGTGAGCCGAGCGCGACGACCGGCCGACCGTCGCGCAGCACGAGGGTCGGGGTGAGGGTGGTGCGCGGTCGGCGACCGGGTTCGAGCGTCGACGCGGTGCCCTCGTCGAGCCAGGCCATCTGCAGACGGCTGCCGAGGCAGAAGCCGAGGGCGGGGATCGTCGGAGACGACTGCAGCCAGCCGCCCGACGGCGTCGCCGAGACGATGTTGCCCCACCGGTCGACGACGTCGATGTGGCAGGTGTCGCCGCGGGTCGCCCCCGTGGCGTCGACGACGGGCTCGGCGGAGGCCGCGGCGACGGGGTCGTCGTCGGCGGGCGTCTCGGCGAACGACCCGACGGTGGGCTCGCCGACGCCGGCGACGGCCCCGGCCGCCTCGTCGTCGGTGCGGAGCGGTGCGAGCGGCCGAGCGCCCGCGACGAGGTCGCCCGGTCGCAGCTCGAGCGACGCCCGCGCGCCGATGAGCGCACGCCGCGCCTCCGCGTACTCCGACGAGAGCAGGGCGTCGAGGGGCACGTCGTGGTCGCCGTAGTAGGCCTCGCGATCGGCCATGGCGAGCTTCTGCGCCTCGACGATCGTGTGCGCGCCGTCGGCGGTCGACGGGTCGAGCAGCTCGTCGGGCAGCGGGTCGAGCAGTGCGAGCACCTGGAGCAGCGCCGGGCCCTGGCCCCAGGCGCCGGTCTTGGCGACGGTGTGCCCGCGGAACTCCACGGTCGCCGCCGGCTCGAACCCGGCGCGGAACCCCGAGAGGTCCGAGGCGCGGATCACCCCGGCGTGATCGGTGCCCGACGAGTGACGGTGCGGGCGGCGGACGAACTCGTCGATCGAGCGGGCGACGAGCCCCTCGGCCCACTCCGTCCGGGCCGCCTCGATGCGGTCCGCGCGATCGCGGCGGGCGTCGTCGGCGACCGGCGCCGCGCCTCCTCGGCTCGTGTCGACCGCCGCGTCGGCGGGCCCGCCGGCGGCGATCAGCCCCTCGAGGACGGCGGCGTAGGCCGGGTTCGTGACGAGGTCGCCGGGCTCGGGCGGGCGCCCGTCGACGAGCCAGCGGTCGGCCGAGGTGGGCCAGTGCTCGGTGAAGAGCTCGCCGACCGCGCCGATCGTCTCCGTGACGCGGGCGGTGATCGGGTGTCCGTCGCGGGCGTAGCCGATGGCGTAGGCGAGCACGTCGCCGAGCTCCCAGGTGCCGTGGTCGCGCAGCAGCAGCAGCCACGCGTCGACCGCACCGGGCACCGCCGCGGCGAGCGCCCCCGCTCCCGGCACGAGGTCGAGGCCCTCGGCGCGGTAGTGCTCGACGGTGGCCGCGGCCGGCGCGGGCCCCTGACCCATCAGCACGGTCGGGGCGCCCGGGGCGTCGGCGGTGGCGAAGACGGCCGTCAGGTCGCCGCCCGGTCCGTTGAGGTGGGGTTCGACGACGTGCAGCACGAAGGCGCCGGCGACGGCGGCGTCGAACGCGTTGCCGCCGCGTTCGAGCACGGCCTGGGCCGAGGCGGTCGCGAGCCAGTGGGTGCTGGCCGTCATGCCGAAGGTGCCGACCAGATCGGGGCGGGTGGTGAACGCCGGAGGCGCGGTGTAGGTCACTGGGGTCAGTTCCGTTCGCTGGAGGTCGGGTCGAGCGCATCGCGCAGCGCGTCGCCGAAGAGGTTGAAGCCGAGGCAGATCGCGGCGATCGCGAGACCGGGCACCACGGCGGCGGTGGGCGCCCGCCCGAGGTACTGCTGCGCGTCGCTGAGCATGATGCCCAGACTGGCCGTCGGCGGCTGGATGCCGAGTCCGAGGAACGACAGCAGCGCCTCGCCGATGACCGCGACCGGCATGATGACCGTGGCCTGCACGATGATCGCCGAGACGCAGTTCGGCAGCACGTGGGTGAAGATCACCCGGAGGCCGGTGGCGTCCATCGTGCGGGCGCCCAGCACGAAGTCGGTCGACGCGATGCGCATCGTCTCGCCGCGCACCACGCGGATCATCGTCGGGATCTGCGCGATGCCGAGGGCGACGACCGCGTTGCCGAGACTCGGTCCGCTGATCGCGGCGAGCGCCACCGCGATGATCAGGAACGGGAACGCGAGCATGACGTCGGTCAGGCGCCCGATGACGCCGTCGAGCCAGCGCCAGTAGCCGGCGAGCAGCCCGAGGGGCGTGCCGACGACCACGGCGAGCAGCACGCTGAGGACGCCGACGACGAGCGAGACCCGGATGCCGTAGAGCATGCGCGAGAGGATGTCGCGGCCGAGGTCGTCGGTGCCGAGCAGGTAGCCGACCGTGCCGGGCTGCTGGAACGGCGCGGCGAAGTTGACCTCGGTGGGGCCGTGCGGGGCGATCAGCGGCGCGAGGACGCCGAGGAGGAGCACCACGAGCAGCATGACGCCGCCGGCGACGCCGAGACGGTTGCGTCTCAGCTGGCCCCAGACGCGGCCTCGGGCGGAGCCCAGCTCGGCCTGGATCGGGATGACGGTCATCAGGAGGCTCCTCCGACTCGGATGCGCGGGTTCAGGACGCTGTACAGCACGTCGACGACGAGGTTGATCACGATGTAGCCGAGGGTGATGACGAGCACGACGGCCTGGACGACGGGGTAGTCGCGGGTGAAGACCGAGTCGAGGGTGAGCTTGCCGAAGCCCGGCAGCGCGAAGATGCGCTCGGTGACGACAGCCCCCGAGATGAGACCGCCGAGCTGCAGCCCGACGATGGTGACGACCACGATCATCGAGTTGCGGAGGCCGTAGCGCATCAGCACGCGCCCCCGGCCGAGGCCCTTGGCGCGGGCGGTGCGGACGTAGTCGGTCTTCATCGTCTCGATCATCGAGGCCCGGGTCTGCCGCATGATCACCGCGGCGAGCGACGTGCCGAGGATGAGGGCCGGCAGGGTCAGATGGACGAGGGCCTGGAACGGATCGACCGACACGGGCACGTAGCCGGAGGCGGGGAACAGCCCCAGCCCGACCGCGAGCCAGAGGATGGCGAGGATGCCGAGCCAGAAGTTCGGCACGCTGAGACCGACCAGGGCCGCCGCGTTGGCCATCCACTCGGGCCAGCGGCCGCGGTACCGCTCGGCGATCACGCCGAGCGCCACCCCGACGATCACGGCGACGACGATCGCGTAGAGCGAGAGCCAGAGCGTGACCGGCAGGGTCGCGGCGATCAGCTCGGTCACCGGCGTGCCGGTGCGGGTCGACTCGCCGAAGTCGCCGGTGAGGAAGTTGCCGACGAATCGGAGGTACTGGACCACGAGCGAGTCGTCCAGTCCGAGGTCGGTGCGGATCGCCGCCACGCGCTCGGGCGACGCCTCCTCACCCGCCAGGGCGAGGGCCGGGTCGCCCGGCAGCTGCCGGACACCGACGAACACGACGATCGAGGCGAGCACCAGGGTCAGCACGGACTGCCACAGGCGGGTGAGGAGGTAGCGGGCCATCGGGTCAGTCCGCCTCGACGAAGGCGGCGTTGCTGAGGCGCACCACGCCGTCGGCGAAGGTGGAGACGCCGGCGATCTCGTTCGACAGCGCGGTCAGGCTGCGGACCCGGTAGAGGTAGATGATCGGGTCGTCCTCCTGCACCTGGGCGACGGCCTGACCGTAGAGGTCGGCGCGCTCGTCGACGTCGTTGGTCGCCGCGGCCCGGGTCAGCAGGTCGTCGACCTCCTCCGAGCTGTAGCCGCTGTAGTTGTTGCCGCCACCCGTCGACAGGAAGTTGTACGTGTTGCCGTGCGGGTCGACGCGGCCCGACCAGCCGAGCTGCAGCGCCTCGAAGTCGCCTCGGGTCTGCACGTCGAGCAGGGTCGAGTACTCGACCGGCGTGATCGTCAGCTCGAAGCCGCCCTCGGCCACCTGGGCCTGCAGCGCCTGGGCGAACCGCACGGTGTCGGCGTTGTTGCTCACCTGCATGTCGATCGCGTACGGCGTCTCGACGCCGGCGTCCTCCAGCATCTGACGGGCGGCCTCCGGGTCGTACTCGGGGCAGGCGTCGCTGGCGTCGGTGGCGAACGGGCTGTCGGGCGAGATCGGCGAGCAGGCGGGGTCGTACAGACCGCCGAAGATCGACGAGACGAGCGACTCGCGGTCGATCGACATCGACAGGGCCTGCCGCACCGTCGCGTCGGAGGCGAGCGGGGTGTCGATCTGCACGGGGTCGGTGCCGACGCCGTCCTGGTTGCCGATGTTGACGGTCAGCCCCTGGTAGCCCAGCGAGCCGACCTCGAGCACGGTGAGCGCGTCGTCCGCCTTGAGCGACTCGACGTCCTGGGTCGACATCGAGTCGGCGACCTGCACATCGCCCGACTGCAGGTTCGCCGCGCGGATGCTCGCGTCGGTGATGATGCGGTAGGTGATGGAGTCGAAGTGGACGTTCTCGGCGTCGTAGTAGAGCGGGTCGCGCTCGACCGTGATCGAGGTCTGCGGCACCCGGTCGGCGAACTTGAACGGACCGACGCAGACCGGGGCGTCGCCGAAGTCGTCGCCCTGCGCCTCGAGGGCCGTGGGCGACATGATCATGCCGGCGCGGTCGGCCAGCGCGGCCGTCAGGGGTGCGAAGGGCTCCGAGTACTCGATCTCGACCTCGTCGTCGCCAGCGGCCGTGATGCCCGTGATCGGCCCGAGCTCGCTGCGGCGCGACGAGTCCTCCTTGTCGAGGGCGCGCTGCAGCGTCGTCACGACGGCGTCGGCGTCGAGGGGCGTGCCGTCGGCGAAGACGGCGTCGGTGCGGACGGGGAAGCTCACCGTCAGTCCGTCGTCGGAGACCGTGGGCAGCTCGGTGGCGAGCATCGGCACGATCTGACCCTCGGCGTCGATGTCGTAGAGCTTCTGGCACATCGTCTCCATGACGTACCGGGTGTAGAGGGACGACGAGGTCGTCGGGTCGAGCCGGTCGGGCTCGGCCGAGAGGGCCATCACGAGGTCGCCGCCCTCGACGATCGTCTGATCGCCGATGGCCGCGGTCGAGACGTCGTCGCGGGTCTCGTCGGAGGTGTCGGTGGTCTGGACGGCCTGGCAGCCGGTCACGGCGAGGGCCAGACCGAGGGCGGCCGCGGGCAGCGCGAGCACCCGGCGGCGGGAGTACGGGGAGCGGGACATGCGTGATCCAATGCTCGGGGTCGGGGCGGAGTGGATTGAATACAATCAGCCCCGATGACGCCTCTTCGTATACATCTTGTTACGACCGTGTAAAACGTCGCGGATCCGAGGAGGCGCGGGCTGACACCCCGAGACCCGCCAGGCTGGGATCGATAACAGGCCGGCACCCCGTCGCATCCGCCTGCATTAAAGGCGCGCGGTCTTCCGCGAACCAGACAGGTCGTGCTAGAACTGGGAGCGCACACAGTCATGTGCGCTCATCGTCAAGGAGGACGACCGATGTCTCGATCCCATCGACCCACCCATCCGCTCCCGATCTCGCGGAGGCGGCTCGGCGTCGCCACCGGGGCGTTCGTGCTGACGGCGGCGCTCTGCGGAGGGTTCGCGCCGGCCGTCCCGGCATCGGCGGCCTCGGCGGACGACTCGACCCGCGCCTCCCGGGTCGCGGTCGCGAACCCCGGCTTCGAGTCCGGCCTGTCGGGCTGGGTCTCGAAGGGGAAGGGCACGGCCGCGCTCGAGACCGGCGGCCACGACTCCCCCACGCGCCTGACCCACCACCTGCCCTCGGCCGGTCAGGCGACGACGACTCAGAAGGTCAAGAAGGTCGCCCCCGGCTGGTGGACGTTCTCGGCCTGGGTCAAGAGCGGTGGCACGGCCGGGTCGAGCACGCTCTCGCTGACCGGCTGCGGCCAGGGCTCGAGCAAGGACGCCGCGGGCACGACGGTCGTCCCCTCGACCGAATCCGACGACGGCTGGCTGCACCTCTCGGTGTCGGCCGAGGTCACCCACAGCCAGTGCACGCTGACCCTCACGACGGCGGGCGACGCCGGCTCGTGGGCGAGCATCGACGACGTCACGTTCACGCCGGGCCGGGTCACGCGGGAGATCCGCGGAGCCGACCTGTCGGGTCTGCCCCGCAACGAGGACAAGGGCGCGGTCTACCTCGACGCGCAGGGCCGACCGACCGACGCCGTCGAGCAGATCTCGGCGGCCGGGGCCAACATGGCGCGGCTGAAGGTCTGGGTCGACCCGACCGACGGCTACAACGACCAGGACGACGTGGTCGCCATGGCGAAGCGCATCGAGGCGTCGGGCATGGAGCTGCTCGTCGACTTCCACTACTCGGACCGCTGGACGGATCCGGGTGCGCAGACGATGCCGAAGGCCTGGGTCGGGCTGTCCGCACCCGAGGTCGCGACGCGGATCCACGACCACACGCGCAGCGTGCTCGACGCGCTGGCGGCCGAGGGCATCACGGCCGACGCCGTGCAGGTCGGCAACGAGATCAACCCCGGCATGGTGTGGCCGCTCGGCCAGACCTGGGACGTCGACCCGAGCGACGGGGTGAGCGGGGCCCAGTGGGACAACCTCGCGATGTTCCTCTCCGCAGGGTCCGCCGCCGTGCGCGAGGTGTCGCCCGACACCGACGTCGTGCTGCACCTCACGAACATCAACAACGGCATCGACGGGCTGACCTGGTGGTTCGACCAGGCCACCGCGCGCGGCGTCGACTTCGACGTGATCGGCCTGTCGTACTACTCGTACTGGCACGGCAGCCTCAGCGACCTGCAGCAGGCCGTGACCGTGCTGACCGAGCGGTACGACCGCGACGCCCTCGTCGTCGAGACCTCGTACCCGTGGACCCTCGCCGACGACCCCGACCACACCTGGGAGAACGTCGTCGCGCAGGCCTCGATGCTGACCGCCGGCTACCCCGCGACCCCCGCCGGTCAGGCCGCGAACTTCCGTGCCGTGCAGGACGTCGTGGCCTCCGCCCCCGGCGGGCGCGGCACCGGCGTCATCGCGTGGGAGCCCGCATGGACGGCCGTCGACGGCGCCGGCTGGGACCCGGACGACCCGACCTCCGGCAACGCCTGGGAGAACCAGGCCATGTGGGACTTCGACGGACGCCCGCTGCCGGCCCTCGACGAGTACGCCGCCGACTGACGTCGGCCGCCGACGGCCCCGAGGAGGCGCGGTGCGCGATCGCGTGCACCGCGCCTCCTCGGCCGCTCCCGGCGGCGACCCTCTCGGGCGGTCGTCGTCCGCTTCGCGAGAGCCCGGGTCGCCCGCCCCGTGGCTGACAGCGTCCCCGGCGTGCGTGGGGCATGATCGAGAGACCCTGAGACTCGATTGGACCAGTTGTGACCACCAGCGACGAAGTCGACCTGATCATCGACGCGTGGGCGCGGGTGCGACCCGACATCGACTTCGCCCCGCTCGACGTGTTCTCGCGGCTGCGGCGCATCTCGCGGCGACTCGACCGTCTGCGCGCCGAGGCGTTCCGGCACGCCGACCTCGAGATCTGGGAGTTCGACGTGCTGTCCACGCTGCGACGAGCGGGCGATCCGTTCCAGCTGTCGCCGAAGGACCTCGTCGCGGCGACGATGGTCACCAGCGGCACGATGACGAACCGGCTCGACCGCCTGATGGAGCGAGAGCTCGTCGAACGGCACTCCGACCCGCGCGACGGCCGCGCCGCGCTGATCCGCATCACACCCGCCGGCGTCGAGCGCGTCGACGCGGCGATGAGCCTGCTGGTCCAGGTCGAGCGGGCCCCGCTGGACTCCCTCTCGGCGCATCAGCAGGCCGAGCTCGCCGAGCTGCTGCGCGTGCTCGGGGCCGAGTTCGCCTGAGGCGCTCAGGCGCGTCTCACGGGTGAGCGGCGCTTCGGCACCGCGTTGCATGCATCGCACCGCGTCACGCCGAGGTGCGATGCTCACGGCGCGGTGCGGTGCGGTGCGGCGTGGCGCCGTGCGGCCAGGTCAGTCGCGGGCGGGCGTGAACGCCGAGCTGGGGAGGTCCTTCTCGCCGTCGACGATGGCGAGGACGATGCGCGCGGCGACGTCGTCGGGCTCGAGCGCCGCGCCGAAGGCGGGCGCGGTGCCCTCGACGGCGCGGGTCGCGAGCCCTGTGTCGGTGTGACCGGGTCGCGCATCGAGCACGCGGACGCCCCGGCGGCGGTACTCGCGGGAGGCGGCGGAGACGAACGCCGCCAGCCCCGCCTTCGAGGCGGAGTACGCGGCCATGCCGGCCGTCGGCGACTCGCTGACCACGCCGCTGATCGTGACGACGAAGGGCTCGCGCCCGGCGGCGGCCGACTCGGCGAGCGCCTGCGACGCGTCGCGCAGCGCTCGGATCGGGCCGAGCATGTTCGTCTCCACGAGCTCGGCGAGCGTGCCGTCGGACACCTCGTCGGCCGGCCCGAAGGCGACGACGCCGGCTGCGACGACGACGCCGTCGAGACGACCGTGCGCCTGGAGCGCGGCGGCGACCAGCGACGCGGCGCCCTGCTCGGTGCGGAGATCGGCGAGGTAGGCGTCCGGGCCCGACAGCGAGTCGGGGTGGCGTGCGGCGCGAACCACGCGCGCTCCCTCGTCCTCCAGCATGGCGGCGATCCGCGAGCCGAGCCCGCCGGAGGCGCCGAGGACGAGCACGACGGCGTCGTTCAGATCGGTCATGGCCGGAGCCTACGCCGGGGTGACACCATGGAGGCGCGGGTCATCACCCGCCCTGCCGTCGCCGCCGAGAGGAGCCCCGTGACGAACGATCCGACGCGGATGCGCGACCAGCCCGCGCTCCGCACCTCGACCGGCACCGAGTGGCTCGTGATCGGCCTCGTGCTCGCCGGCATCAGCGTCGCCGTCCTGCTTTTCCAAGATCATGCGACGTCCGACGTGGTGGCCGCCGTCGTCGTCGCGCTCTACGTGGCCATGCTGGTCGTCCGCGTCACCGTGAGGCCGCGGCGCCCGCGCGTCACCGCGCTCGCCGTGCTGCTCGCGCTCATCCCGGTCGTCACCATCGCCGAGCTGCTGGCCCTGATCGTGCTCTGATCCGGTCTCTCCCGGTGCTGCGGCGGGTTCCCGTCCTCCGCGGCGGGTCAGCGCCGACCCGCCGTCGATGACGGGAACCCGCCGAAGCAGTAGCGGAGGCTCGAGCGTCACGCCGGGCGGGTCCGCTGCAGCAGCATCGAGCGCCCGAGCGTCATGCCGGGTGGGTACGTAGCATCGGGGGATGACCCCCGCAGCGCATCACGAGAACCAGTTCATCGCCGTCCTGCAGGGCGGCCCCTTCGACGGTCAGGAGCACGAGATCGACGTGGTCGACGGATCGATCCAGGACACCCTCTCGCTGCCGCAGACCGACACCGAGGTGCTGGCGAACTACAGCCGGGAGGACTCCCGGGTCGACGACGACGGTGTGGAGCGCATCGACTTCCGGTTCATCGAGGACACCTACAGCTGAGCCGAGCCCGCCGCGGGTCGCGTGGCCCTCAGACGGCGCTGAGCGCGAGCTCTCCGCGGCTCGCACCTTCGGCGCCGAAGACGAGTCGGCGGTTCGCGACCTTCTCGCTGAAGAACCGGTCGTGACTGACGACGACCACCGCCCCCGGGAAGTGGACGAGCGCGCGCTCCATCACCTGGGTGCTCGCCATGTCGAGGTGGTTGGTCGGCTCGTCGAGCAGCAGCACGGACGCCCCTGACAGCAGGCACTGGGCCATGGCGACGCGGGCCCGCTGTCCGCCCGACAGCGCGCCGATGCGCTGCTGCAGGTCGGCGTCCGAGAACTGGAACATCGCCAGGAACCGACCCACCGACTTCTTGGTGGCTCGCAGGGCGAGGCTGTCGGGCATCGCGTTCACCGAGTGGGTGACCGTGTCGGCGTCGTCGAGGTCGGCGAGCACCTGGTTGTAGGACACGACCTTCGCGCCGCCGGCCCAGTCGATGCGCCCGTGGTCGGCCTTCTCCTCGCCGGTCAGCACGCGCAGCAGCGTGCTCTTCCCGCTGCCGTTCGCGCCCACGACGACGAGGCGATGCCCGCGGCGGATCTCGAGATCGAGATCGTCGAACAGGACCTTGTCTCCGTAGGACTTCCCGAGACCGTCGATGCGGCAGAGGACGTCCTTGACGTGCAGACCGCCGTAGATCTCGGTGATGATCTGGTCGACGGGGCGCGGGGTGCGCTGCTTCTTGATCTTCGCCAGGTCTTTCGTGAGCCCGCCCGCGCCTCCGGACTTGGCGTTCTTCGCCGCCTTCGCGGCCTCGCGGCGGTCGCTGATGCCCTCCGACTCGAACGCGAGCAGCTCGGACTCGTGCGCGAACTGCTGCTCGAGGTTCTTCAGGCGGAACTGCTTCTGCACGACGTACTCGCCGAAGTCGCCGGGGTACTCGTGCAGGTGGAAGTTCTCGACCTCGACGATGCGGGTGACCACCTGGTCGAGGAACCGCCGATCGTGCGACACGACGATCGCGGCCCCGCGGAAGTCGCGGAACCACTGCTCGAGCCACTCGACCCCCGCGACGTCGAGGAAGTTCGTGGGCTCGTCGAGCAGCAGCACGTCGGGCTGCTGCAGCAGGATCTTGGCCAGGGCCGCCCGGTTGCGCCAGCCGCCGCTCAACGAGTCGATCGGCGTGGTGCGGTGAGCGGGGTCGAAGCCGAGCACCGTGAGCGCGGTGTCGATGCGCCGGGGGTACTCCCACCCGTCGAGGCGGTCCATCTCGGCGAAGAGCTCGGACTGCCGATCGATCAGCCGGGTCAGCTCGTCACCCTGCGCAGGGTCCATCGCGGCGACGGCGATGGCCGAGTCGATGTCGGCCAGCTCGGTCTCCATCGCGCGGATGTCGTCGAAGAGCCCCTCGAGCACCTCGGTGACCGTCGCGGTGCCGTCGAGCTCGCTGAACTGCGAGAAGTAGCCGAGCCTGGTGCCGTCGTCGACGACGACGGTGCCCTCGTCGGGCTGCACCTGATCGAGCACGAGCTTCAGCAGCGTCGACTTGCCCGACCCGTTGCGCCCGATCAGCCCCACCCGGTCGCCCGTCTCGAGACGGAAGAACGCCTCGCGCAGCACGGGTCGGTTCTCGAAGCGGACGGTGACGTCGTTCAGACGGATCAAGCTCATGCCCACCAGTCTCGCAGCCGCCGTCGGAACACCCGCGCCCCGACCGGTGTTGACCCCTCTGGAGTCACGCCCACCTCACCTGTGGAGGGACGGCTCCGAACAGGAGGCATGATGTCGAACGACTACCGGAAAGACCCCGACGCCCTCGCCCGGCTCACCCCGACGCAGCGTCGCGTCACGCAGGACGGCGGCACCGAGCCCGCGTTCCGCAACGAGTTCTGGGACTCCACCGACGCGGGCATCTACGTCGATCTCGTCTCGGGCGAACCCCTCTTCGCCTCGGTCGACAAGTTCGACAGCCGGAGCGGCTGGCCGAGCTTCACCCGCCCGATCGACGCCGAGAACGTCGTCGAGAAGCGCGAGGGGATGTTCTTCCTGCGGCGCACCGAGGTACGGTCGGCAGCGGGCGACAGCCACCTCGGTCACGTCTTCGCCGACGGCCCCACGGCGACCGGCGGCCTCCGCTACTGCATCAACTCGGCGGCTCTCCGCTTCGTCCCATACAGCTCTCTCGAAACCGAAGGATACGGTGCCTACATGACGCTCTTCTCCCCCGAATCCACTCCCGCGCCCAGCGGCACCACCGAGACGGCGATCCTCGCCGGCGGCTGCTTCTGGGGCGCCCAGCAGCTGCTCC
>Ga0265797_10001892_pt1 | contig 36308 bp, 23 predicted proteins | sample P2T30metagenome_FD_192433 | JGI IMG/M metagenome (GOLD analysis project Ga0265797, IMG submission 192433) | Plant litter microbial communities from East Loma Ridge, Irvine, California - P2 T30 | ecosystem: Environmental > Terrestrial > Plant litter > Unclassified | place: USA: California...
TTATCTTCATTACCGTACGGATTGCGGTATTTTATGTTTTGTTCTGATGATCAGTGCTTTTTCGGCATCAATGGTCTATGAATACTTTCACGAACGAAGTGCTTACGAACAAAAGAAAAAATGGCTTTTTGTAAGCTATGCCGTGCTGGCCGGAATTGTTTACTTCTTTATATTTGAGGGCAAACAAAATATAATCGATCTGAAATGGCTTGTCCGCTTTTTGTAAACTACTCAGGCAAAAGATCCCTTCTTTTTATCATGGCCTGAACGGCATCAAATGACAGATCAGGTAAAGCAGCTACCTGGCCGATTACAATAATGGCGGGTGATGCAATTTCACTGATTTTTGCCAGAGGCTGAATATTACTGATTTTTCCTGAAACTATTTTTTGATTTTCCAGCGTGCCATTCTGTATAATGGCGACAGGTTCGTCCAGTTTACCAACCCCGGCATAGATTTCAACAATTTCATCCAGCTTATGTAGTCCCATTAAAATTACGACGGTCGCCGTAGACTGTGCAGCGAGGCTCAGATCTTTGGACAAAGAATGCGACTTGGTGGTACCGGTAATCACCCAGAAGCTTTCGCTTACACCTCTGGAAGTTAGCGGAATGCCTGCCAGGGCCGGAACTGCATAACTGCTGCTGATGCCAGGTATTACTTCCGATTCGATGTTGTGAAGCGCTGCATAAACGATTTCTTCATAACCACGACCAAAAATAAAAGAGTCTCCGCCTTTCAGACGAACTACTTCGCCATATTGCTTTGCGTAATCAACAATCAATTGATTGATGTCATCCTGCCCGCAGCTGGTTTTGCCAAAGCGCTTACCAACCAAAACTTTTATGCAATGGTCGGGACAGTAATCAAGAAGAGCAGGATGTGCCAGGGAATCATAGAGTACTACCTTCGCTTTTTGCAAAGCTTTGATTCCTTTTAAGGTAATCAGATCAGGATCACCCGGACCTGCACCAACGAGTGTAAGTTTCATATTTTGGCTATCGGCTATCGGCCTTCAGCTATCGGCCTATCAGAGTCTGAAAGCCGATTGCCGAAAGCCGACAGCCATTTATTTAGCTGTCTTTTCCAAATGATAATTCCTGCAAAACAGGCATTCCTGTTTCCATCAGCTGTGCGCCACGTGTGTTGCGTACAAAGTTCAGGAAATGGTCAGCCGTTTTTACGAAATAGGTAGCAAAAGCTTCGGTAGGTTCAAATTTATTGATACTGAAAGCAAGTGAGCGGAATGGTGTTTCCGCTTTGTCAGCCAGCATAAACCCGGAAGGCGTTTCATATGCAAACTCGCTGCCAAAATGCGTCTCGAAATCGTTGATGATACCGTATTGGGTATTGGTATTAACTTCTTTCGTCATCAATAACCCTTTTGCACCGGTAATAAGCACATTGTAAGCATGGTAAATCGCATCAGCCCAGATTCCTGATTCATAGTTTTCCTTCGCCAGATTCAGTTTTTCCTGTCCTTCGGTAATGGTTGTAGCAACGAGGTCAACAAGTACACTCGCACATTCACCGACACCAATTTCGGTTTTAAACAACTCATCATGGTCCCAGTCGCGGTAATCGTCATCCTGAACGGTTGAAAGATCTGCGATCGGTTTCAGAAGCTGGAAGAAATAGTTTTTTGTCTGGCGGTTGTAATACTGGTTAAAATATTCACCGTCAAAAGCATTGGTTTCGTAATCGTTAAAAATCGTACGAAGCGCTTCCGGTCCGCGTTTGGTAGGCACCTTGATCACTTTATCGCCGATCAGACCAACGCCGTCACCCGTAAAACCGCCGCCCAGTAAAACCTGTAAAGCAGGGAGTACCATTTTGCCGTTTTTAATTGAACTGCCGTGGAAGCCAATATTGGATGCGTTATGCTGACCGCAGCCATTCATGCAACCACTGATTTTGATCTTGATATCCTGGTTGTAGATCATCTCAGGAAACTCATCCTTCATCACATCTTCCAAAACTCGGGTGATGCCGTAACTACTGGAAATAGCCAGGTTACATGTATCCGTTCCAGGGCAGGTCGTAATGTCCATGGTACTGTCAAAACCCGGATTTACCAGTCCTAATTTAGCAAGTTCCTTATAAATTGTGACCAGATCTTCACCTTTTACAAAACGCAGAATATATCCCTGGTTGACTGTTACACGAATATCATCAGCGGCATACCGGCGAACGATATCAGCCAGACTACGTGCCGTGTCAGAACTCATATCACCCAGTAAAACTCTTAGCTGAACAGCATACCAGCCTTTTTGTTTTTGTTCAAAAACATTGGTTTTGAGCCATTTCTTAAAGTTATCTAGTCCGGATGCTTCTATACTTTCTGAGGCAATATTTAAAATCACTTCTTCACTTACCGAAGCACGCGGCGCATGGCTGATCGATTCAGCTTCTTTGGTTCCGAAAAGATCTTCCGGAATTTCAAATACTTTATTTTTGACCGCAGTACGTTCTTCTTCAACTTTGGCCATCATTCCTTCCAAACCTAGATCGTTTAGCAAGAATTTCATACGTGCCTTATGGCGACGCACACGTTCTCCGTAACGGTCGAAAACGCGAAGTAATGCTTCTATAAAGGGAATAACATCTTTCTCTTCCAGAAATTCAAAAGCGGTTTGCGCTGAAAAAGGCTGCGCACCAAGTCCTCCGCCAATCAGAACTTTAAAACCTTTAACTTCATCACCGGCTGCATTTTTACCCATTTTGGCAATCAAACCTACATCATGGATGAAGGCCAGGGCAGAATCTTTTTCGGAAGAAGAAACGGCAATTTTAAATTTCCGGCCCATATCCTGATTAATCGGATTACGGAGGAAATAAGTAAATATAGAATGGGTAAGCGGGGTAACGTCAAAGGGTTCGTTCGGGTCAATTCCCGCTACCGATGAAGCAGTTACGTTACGAATTGTATTACCACAAGCTTCTTTTAAAGTAATTCCTGCATCTTCGAGATCAGCCCAAAGCTGGGGTGAATCAGACAGCTTGACAAAATGCAGCTGAATATCCTGGCGCGTTGTCGCATGCAGGTTGCCGGTTGCAAACTTGTCGGAGGTATCGGCAATACGAACCAGCTGATCTGCGGTAATTCGGCCGTAAGGCAATTTAATACGGATCATCTGCACACCTGGCTGGCGCTGACCGTATACACCGCGTGTCAGACGAAACTTACGGAATGCTTCTTCCGGTGTTTCGCCGCTATTGAAAGCGTTGATCTTATTGTTCAGGTCAACAATGTCACGCTTCGCAACGGCTGATACTTTTTCTGAAATCTGTAAATTACTCATGGTGATATTATTCTTATAACCTATCGGAATAGTCTATTAACCAGGCATTATTTAAAAAGGTGCAGTTCAAACACTTTATTTTATTCAATCATACAAGCTCCAACGGTGACATTTGATGTTTCATCAATCAAAATAGCAGCACCGTTTGCGCGGTTTTTTTGATATGGGTCGTATGCAATCGGTTGTGCTGTACGCAGGACGATTCTTGCAACATCATTCAATTTCAGGCTTTCCACTTCATCCATCTTCTCGTAAGAGTTGATGTCGATCTGGTACTCAATATCTCTTACTGAGCAGCGAGAACGCGAAGTTCCGTGCTGTAAAACATATTTGTTGCCTGCTTTAAGTGTTTTTTTGTCATCCATCCAACAGACAATCGCTTCCAGATCCTGGCTTATCACCGGTGAATTGTTGAGTGAAACAATAGAATCGCCGCGACTGATATCGATATCATCTTCCAGTAAAATCGTCACTGATTCCAATACAGAAGCTGAATCAATTTCATTTCCCCCGAATTCTATTTTGGCAATCTTCGATTCCTGCTCAGAAGGTAAAACCTTAACGGCATCACCTTTTTTGAATGTTCCACTTTGGATACGACCTGCATAGCCGCGGTAGTCATGCAGTTCTTCGGTTTGAGGGCGAATCACATACTGAACGGCAAAACGTGCGTCATCCTGATTCTGATCTTTAAGTACATTTACTGTTTCCAGCATGGTAAGCAAAGTTTCACCGGTATACCAGGGCATGTTTTCAGAACGGTCAACGATGTTATCGCCGTTTAATGCACTGACAGGGATGATCGTCAGATCCTTGATGTTCAGTTTCTCAGCCAATTCCTTGTACGCCTGCGCAATCTGAAGAAATCCATCTTCGGAGTTTCCGATCAGATCCATTTTATTGATTGCCACAATTACATGCGGAATACCCAGCATGGAAGCGATCAGCGAATGACGGCGTGTTTGTTCCACAACGCCATGGCGGGCATCAACTAAAATAATTGCCAGATCCGCATTAGAGGCACCCGTAACCATGTTTCTGGTATACTGGATATGCCCTGGGGCATCAATGCTGATAAACTTACGGCTTGGTGTCTGGAAGTATTTGTAGGCAACATCAATGGTAATTCCCTGCTCACGTTCCGAACGAAGTCCGTCGGTAAGTAAAGCCAGATCGATTTCACCCACATTACGGCTTTTGCTGGCACGTTCGATGGCCTCCATCTGGTCGGCCAGTATATTTTTTGTATCGTAAAGCAAACGCCCGATCAATGTGCTTTTGCCATCATCTACGGAACCTGCTGTTATAAATCTTAGTAAATCCACTTTAATAATGTTGAATGATTGAATGAGTGAATGACTGCTACTGTCACCCTAAGCGGAGTCGAAGGGCTGCACCACGCTACCTCAAAAATACCCGCCTTTTTTACGGTCTTCCATCGCTGCTTCGGTTTGCTGATCATCGATACGGGTTTCGCCGCGTTCGCTGATACGGGAAACTGTGATTTCAGCAATTACTTCGTCTAAAGTAGCTGCGCTTGATTCGACAGCGGCAGTGCAGGTCATATCACCCACAGTACGGAAACGTACGGTACGTATAACGATCTGATCGTTTTCGTCTTTTTCTATAACTGGCGTGTTGTTAAGCAAATGACCATCTCTCAAAATAAGCTCACGTTCGTGTGCAAAGTAGATAGAAGGAAGTGCAATTTTTTCTCTCTTCAGATAAGCCCAAACGTCAAGTTCCGTCCAGTTTGAAATCGGAAAAACACGCACGTTTTCACCTTTGCTGATCCGTCCGTTGAACAAATTCCAAAGTTCAGGACGCTGACGTTTCGGGTCCCATTGTCCGAATTCATCGCGGAAAGAGAAAATCCTTTCTTTGGCACGTGCTTTTTCTTCGTCACGACGTGCTCCGCCTATACAAGCATCAAATTCAAATTCTTCTATGGTATCCAGCAAAGTAAATGTCTGCAGCCAGTTGCGGCTTGCATTTTTACCGGTTTGTTCTTTCAAACCTTTTGCCTTGATAGTATCCTCAACATAACGAACAACGAGTTTGGCTCCGATGGATTCAGCCAGCTCGTCGCGGTAATTGATCGCTTCAATAAAGTTGTGACCGGTGTCTACATGAACCAGAGGAAAAGGGATTTTCCCGGGAGCAAAAGCTTTTTGTGCCAGACGTACAAGTGTAATAGAATCTTTACCACCAGAAAACAATAAGGCCGGGCGCTCAAACTGACCTGCTACTTCGCGCATGATGTAAATTGCTTCTGCCTCTAGCTGATCCAGATAGTCAGGCGTTTTGCGTCTTTCGTCCGCTTCCTGATCACTGATATCCGACACGTCTTTAACTGAAATTGACATAATTTTTTAGCTTTTAACTGTAAGCCCGGCGGCGAACCGCAATTGGCTTAGAGCTTTTAATAGTAACTTATTATTTAAATCTGAACTTTCACTTCTCTAATCAGCCTTTTGACAGCTGAGAGTTATTTCGCATGCAAACCACACTCTTTCTTCGACTCATCTTCCCACCACCAGCGGCCTGCGCGAAAATCTTCGCCTTCCTGAATAGCGCGTGTACACGGTGCACATCCTATGCTTACAAATCCTTTGTCATGCAGAGGGTTATAAGGGATGCCATTTGACTTTACATAATCTTTGACTTCCTCAAACGACCAGTCCAGGATCGGGTGGAATTTAATCAGGTCATGTGCTTCATCTATTTCCAGCTTACTCATAGACTGACGGTTGCCGGACTGTTCGGCCCTGATACCGGTCACCCATATTTTGGCACCTTTTAAAGCACGGTTCAGCGGCTCTACCTTACGGATAAAACAGCATTCTTTCCGGTTCTCGACAGATTCATAAAAACTTAGTGGTCCTTTCGTACTCAGCAGATTTTCGGCTGCTGCAGTCTGCGGATAATAGGCTTTAATTTTGGTATCGTAGCGGTTGTTGGTCTTTTGTAACGTCATGTACGTTTCATTGAACATCCGGCCCGTATCCAAAGTGAAAATGGAAATGTTCAGGTTGTTTTTTAAAATGAAATCAGTAATGACCTGATCCTCATATCCAAGACTGGTTGAAAAGACAACCTCGCCAGGGAAAAGATCAGCCAAAATAGCCAGAGATTCCGTTTCGCTTTTGCCCTCAATAGCAGCGTGAAGAGCGGATATGTTTGTGTTCATGGTGATTGTTCCGTTGCTTATTACACAGAGTTGTATGGAGTAAAAATAAGATTAACAGCGTTTTCTTTTTCTCCATGACTCTCTGTGGTTTCTCCACTTTCATTATATTGTTTTACCAGTATTATCTATTCTAATATAGCACTTTTGACCGACACTGCTACGGCATTGGTGAAATCTTCAATCAGATCTTCAACGTCTTCAAGGCCAACTGAAATACGAATCAAGCCCTCGGTGATTCCCAAAGCCAGTTTTTCATCCGGTTTCAGTTTTGCATGGGTTGTAGTATAAGGATTGGTTACAATTGTACGCGTATCACCCAGGTTTGACGATAACGAGGCAATTTCCAAAGCCTCCATAAATGCTGCTACGCGTTCAAATCCGCCTTCCAGATCGATCGTCACCACGGCGCCGCCAGCACGCATTTGCTTTTTGGCGAGTTCATGCTGAGGGTGTGAGGGTAAAAAAGGATATTTTACCATCTTCACATCCGGATGTTTGTCCAGAGCAGCCGCCAGCGCAAGTGCGTTAGACGAATGTTTTTCCATCCTTAAGTTCAGTGTTTCCAGACTTTTACTCAATACCCAGGCATTAAACGGAGACATGGAAGGACCAGTCTGACGACAGAAAAACCGCAGCTCCTTGATGTATTCTTTTTTGCCAACGACAATTCCGCCTAGTACACGTCCCTGCCCGTCCATAAATTTGGTTGCAGAATGCACGACAAGATCAGCACCGAAATCAACCGGATTCTGAAGTGCGGGTGAAGCAAAGCAATTATCTACGTTAAATATAATATTATGTTTCTTGCAAATTCTGCCGATCATTTCCAGATCAACCAGATCCAAACCCGGGTTTGAAGGTGTTTCCAGATAGATCATCCGTGTATTTGGTAAGACCGCTGCTTCCCAATCCGCTTCGCTTGCATCTGCATCAAGGTAAGTATAAGTGATTCCCCATTTGCTTAAAATCTGTGTGATAACCTGATGAGCAGAACCAAACAGAGCCCGGCATGCCAGAATGTGATCGCCGCTTTTTAACAACGCAGCCATACTCGCAAACACCGCAGCCATGCCCGTTGCTGTTGCAATGCCATCTTCACAATCTTCAAGCAGACAAACTTTGTCTACAAATTCCTGCACACTCGGGTTGGAAAAACGGCTGTAAATGTTACCGTCCTCAGTTTCCTCAAAAAGTGCCTTCCCCTGTTCAGCACTTTCAAATGTGAAGCTGCTTGTCAGGAATAGTGGCGTGGAATGCTCGCGGTATTGCGTCTTTTTGGTTTGGGTGCGGATTGCTTTGGTTTGCTTTTTCATTGTTATATGCTGTTAGCCACTATCTGCTGGCCTGCGAATGAATATTTTATAAACTTTAAAGATCGCCCCTTTTACCGGGTAATCATTTTCTAACTGAACTGATTAAAACAGTACCATATAAATAATCCTCAGACTGACGATAATGACAATCGTCCCGACCATGATCATCATTGTTTTAATCGGCAATCTTCTTGAAAGATTTGCTGCAATTGGTGCTGCTACCATTCCTCCCAAAATCAATCCTAAAACAACCTGCCAGTGTGAGAATCCGATGATGGTAATAAAGGTTACTGAACTTGCCAATGACACAAAAAACTCCGCAAGGTTAACCGAACCAATGGTATATTTCGGGTGACGGCCTCTTGCGATCAGTGTGGATGTTACGATAGGTCCCCAGCCACCTCCGCCGATTGAATCCAGTGTTCCACCTGCCAGAGCAAGCCAGCCAATTTTCTTAATCGGGCGTTTTTCGATACGTTTCTTCAACGCTTTTTGAATAATAAGAATTCCCAGTATCAGGGTATATACCGCCACTAATGGCTTGATAATGTAAATGTATGTTTCAAGCGTTGATAACAGATAGGCTCCTAAAATAGCCCCTGCAACACCGGGAAACAGTATTTTTTTGAACAGTTTGCTATTGACGTTCCCAAATTTAAGGTGCATGTACCCTGAAACACCGCTGGTAAAGATCTCGGAAGTATGAACGCTGGCACTTACCGCCGAAGGGGGTACGCCAATCGTAAGCAGAAAAGTTGCAGATGTGACTCCATAAGCCATGCCCAATGCGCCATCAATCATTTGCGCTACAAAACCGCCGAGGATATAGTAAAAGAAACTTTCATTCAGTTCCAGCTCATTCCATAGAACCGACAAGCGATCATAAGTGAGAAAGGTAAAAAGTAAATGACCCACGATCATCAGCGCAATGGCTGAAAAGATATTAACAAAAATTTCAGTTCGTGTCCTTTTGCGTAAAGTGGCTGCCCATATCTTTTGTTGTATGGTTTCCCATGTAAGCGGTGTTTTTGGCTCTTTATGCCAGACAGCTGATTTTGATTCGGGCTGTATCGTGTTTTGAAATAAGATATCAGATTCTTCAGGAAGGTCTTTCAGGAAAACAACCTGTCCGTTTTCTCTTGCAAGAACAGCCAGACGCCGGTCTTCTTCCGGGTTGCCACTGGCAATGTAAGCTACCTGGATTGATTCCCAGTTTGTAGATGCATTAGTGCCAGATGAGGGTATAGAATCTGCTGTTTCCTTCAAAGTCTATGTAGTATACTATAATTGTAGAGTATGTTTCCATCAAAAATAGCAAACAACTGTTTGCTATAGAGGGCACAAAAGTAGGATCAAATTGTTAAATTTCAAAGGATAATATGTCAGATTGTTGGATACGGTAAGTATGAGGCAGAGAAGATTAAGGATAACAAAAAGCTGTCAGTCGTAACATGCGATAGGTTTCTTTTTTTGATATAACCGTAAAGAGACAGAGACAGGTCTTTTTGTTGCTTATTTAATGAATGTAGTAACCAATGTAGTCATAAGACGTCTTACGTTTGAATGAACGCATACCCACTATCTCTGGAGAATTTTAATTGCACTTAATCTTTTACGATGAGTAAACTATCCATTCATGACAATTTTATCAGGGCAATTATGTCAGATAAAAATGTAGCAAGAGATTACTTTGAAAGCTTCCTGCCGGCGAAGATTGTCAAATTGCTGGATTTTGGGACACTGGAACAGATTGCAGATACTTACATATCCAGGGATTTGCAAAAGACAATGTCGGATATCGTGTATACCTGCCAGAAAAAAAGTTCATCAGAGAAAGTCAAAGTATGTCTTCTGGTAGAACATAAAAGCTATATTGATAAAAACACACCCATTCAGATAGGTAGCTATATCTTTTCTGGTTTCATGAAGCAGGTAATGAAAAAGGAAAAACCGGCTATTGTTATTCCGGTTCTTTTGTATCATGGAAAGAAGCGTTGGGAGTATCATACACTGGAGGGCTTGTTTGAAAATTTGGAGCCAGAGCTAAAAATATTTCTTCCGGATTTTGATTATGTTTACAATGATTTGGGAGAAATTCCGGATCAACAGGTCGAGGTGTTAAATAATAAGTTTCTTGTCGCTTCAATCCTGACACTGAAACACAGTTTTGATGAACAGTGGCTTGAAGACAATGCACCAAAATTATTAATGTTATTGGAAGATGCGAATTGGAATTTGCAAAGCGGACTCGTTGTTTACTTATTTGAACGAAGCGGTTTAGAAGAAAAAAAGATTAGAAATATTGTGGAGGGATTACCTAATACTTTAAAAAATACCGTCATGAGCACAGCAGATATATTTATTGAAAAAGGTAAAAAAATTGGTTTAGAGGAAGGACTTGAAAGAAGCAAAACAGATTTTGTAATCAATTTGTTGAAAAATACCGATTTTTGCCAGACTAAAATTGCAGCTCTGGCCAATGTGTCAGAAGAATTTGTAATAAACATTCAGTCAAATCTTGGCAGTTAGTTAATATTTTAAAGGCTTTGTATTGGTCCGGATCTCGTAACTTTTTTAGGAGATCCGGATTTTTTTAGTAGCACCTCACCTCCATCAGTGAAACAGGTACATTGGGATTATTGCCTGAAAAACTGATCTTCAAATGCTGTGTTGTAACGGGTTTTTCAAAAGTAACAGTTCGTTTACTCAGGTGGTTACCGGAAATTGTCCCGATCAATTCATCATTGCAATTCGTAATCGTGACCTCGCCCACGCAAAATGGCATCACCGTTTCAGGATGAACATAAATTACGTTTTCCATCGGGTGATCGTAATCGGTATCAAACACGAATTCTACTTTTGAAATGGTAGTGGGTTCATTCCAGCTGACAGTCAATAAAGGATTTTTATCGTCCAGATCCGCAACCCAGGCATTCGGTTGGGAAATGGGGCGGTGAAAACCATTAGTCAGATTATCTGTTCCGAATACCGAAATAGGCTTGTCAAATTTCATCGCGACATTTCTTCCTTCCGGACGACGCTGCGGGCACCAAAATTCAAAAGTATCCACACCGATATCTTCCATCGGATCCTGTTTTCCATAGTTTGAAACAGCCGGATTAGTGGCATTAAAGACAGAAACCAGGCCGGTTACTCTTGTTTCGCTGAACTGTAATTTTACCTTTTCGTTTTTCATGAAACAGATAAATGCGTAACCGGCTTCATCAAAATTGCTTTCCCACTCAGCCTGTATTTCGTTTTTGCCTTTGACGAGCTCAAATCGTTTTGTCTCCAGTGTAACGTCCGGTGTATGATTGAATGATTTGCTGCTTTTTCTCAATTCAACATTTAGTTCCGTTGTTTCTTCTGCATCAACCCAAAACGTAACCGAAGGTACTTTTCCTGAAACAACTGGCAGCATTTGCGCTACGGAATCCTTTATGGGTGACCAGAAATCAGATCCAGTAAGTTCTTCCAATTTTAAGGTTGAGGAAGCTGTGATTTGCACTGCTTTTTGCAAAAGGTTTTTCGCATCTTCAACTGGCGTCTGCGGCAGGTATTGTCCTGAACGCCATAGTTCAAGCTGTAATTCTTTGAGATGTTTTTCCCCCAGTTCCCGGGGAGAGCAATTGTATTTTTTACATAAAGCGGCTGCAACAGCAACGGCCTGTCCGCCAACGGCACTCGTTGCCATCACACGGGTCGATGCAAAAGCGACATGCGTTGCACTGATGATTCTACCCGCGATAAACAGATTGCTGATGTTTCTGCTGTAATAGCAACGATACGGAATGGAATAAACACCTTTGCTATGCCATTGGTTACATCCCGACTGATCGCTGTAAATTCCGTCTGCCGGATGCAGGTCCAGGCTCCATCCGCCAAAAGCTACAGTGTCTTCAAACGTTTTTTGTTCAACGATATCCTGTTGGTTCAGCATGTAATCGCCCTCGAACCGGCGGCTTTCCCGCTTACCCGGAATGGTCCCGACCCATTCCAACGTCATATTTTCAGCTTCGGGAAATTCGCCGGAATTTTTGATGTAGTTCCAGGCTCCGTAAACCACTTTCCATAATTCCCATTTGATTTTTTCGGTATCATGAACGGTATCCAGGCGACCGCCGTATTCCAGCCACCATAACCGGCAACCGAAATCTTTCGGATTAAATGTTTTGTAACGGGGAATGTTCTTGATATCCTGCAATGCAAACGACGGCGGAACAAACTTGACAGGACGGCCAACATCTTTGGAGTAAAAATACATCGAATGCCCAAGCAACTCTCCATACGCTTTATCAGGAGCAAATTTTTCACCAAACTCCTCTGCCGATTCGGCACCCATCCTGAAAGCGGCACCAGCCAGAAAACCAACAATTCCATCTCCGGAAGCGTCGCAAAACAAAGGAGCGCTTAAAGTATACTGCGTACTGTTCTGACTGCAGAATGCATGAACTGCTGTAATCTGATCTTCCTTTTCACTTCCTGGTGGATTTTTGTCCAGATCATAAACTGCTGTGTTTAAAAGCAGCGTGATATTTTTCTCTTCTACTGTTTTTTCAAGTAATACAGTGTCAAAAATCAGCGGATTACCATCCGGATTGCGGTAGATATTTTCCAGCATAATCTCGTCAATCACGCCACTTTCGCGCGCCCAGCGATTATTGTTGCCCATGTGTGAGGTTGCTCCCAAGATCCACAGCCTGACTTCACTCGAACAATTACCACCCAGTACGGGCCGGTCCTGAACCAATATTACTTTTATACCAGCCCGGGCCGCTGTAATGGCTGCACAAGTTCCGGTCAGACCACCTCCTACAATCACCAGGTCAGCCGATTGGTCAATGCGCTTTGGCATCCTCTTCTCTTTTGATTCTTCCTTAATCATTTGTCAAGTATTTATATCATTGGTCTCATCAGACCGTTTTTTTTATTTTAGTATAAATTCAGTCTCCATGGTAAGGAAACCGGTCGTTTTATAAATTGAAATGTGTGCCCGGCCTTCAAATCCCTGGATAGGAACAGTGATTTCCTTACTTTGTCCGGGGTTCAGATCGGGGATCAGAACTTTTGAATGTGCAGTTTTTAAATAATAACCGGAAAGTTTTCGTGTTGGAAAATCAGGCCTGGCCGTCAGCTTTACTGTAAGCGTGTTCAATCCTTGTTCGCCGGATTGATATCCCACTTTTTCTATCGTAACAGGAGATAGTTCTTCCTGGTGAACCTTGTAGGCAGCACGGGGTGAGCGGTTTGGACTCACGATACCCCACTGGCGGAAACCGTTTGCATTGGTACCAAACAATTTACTGCGGTAATCATTATAGGTCCACCACGAAATACCGGCCACATAAGGTCTTTTGCGGATCTCTGACAAGACTTGCCGGATATGCTCAGCCTGTTGCGCCTCGCCTCCGTCGGAGCGCGTACCCCACTCGCTGATAAATACAGGCTTGTCAGGGTAAAGTTTATGGATATGATCGAGCGACCTGGCGTGTCCGCCGTAGGTGTTGGTTGATACAAAATCCACATACTGACTGGCTTCATCTTCTGGCTTAGCAGGCAATGTGTTCAGGCGATTTGTTGCAAAGGTATAGAGGCGGGTGGGATCAACTTCTCTGGCGAAAGCAATCATGTCTTTCGTCCAGCGCTGACCACCCGGCTGGTCAGAAAGGTATTCATTACCAACACTGTACGCAATTACACTCGGATGATTCCAGTCGCGCTCGGCCATTTCCCTAAACTGTGACTTATATTTGGTACGCATCGAATCATCGTCCATTTGCTTTGGTGTAAGCTGCCAGTTTCCGACTTCGGAGATGATCAGCATTCCGTATTGGTCGGCCAAATCATAGAAATATTCTCCTGGCGTATAATGTGTTAATCGCTGGAACTCCATACCAGCCTCTTTCATGAGGCGAAAGTCTTTTTCTACAAGCCAGTCCGGCTCCATCGAGCCCAGACCCGGATAATCCAGCACACGGTTGCCTCCCCCAACTTTCAATGGATTTCCATTGAGCAGGATCTGTGCATCCCGGATTTCGATTTTTCGTATCCCAAAACGGGAGGCGATCGAGTCAGAGCCGATAACAGCCTTAAGTTTGTAAAGGTTCGGTTGGTCAAGGTTCCACAGCTTCACGTCCGTGGCCGCGATGGTTGCTTCGGCCTCTATGACGGCAGTTTGGCCGGCGGGAATGCTCACAGACTTCGTTTTCCAGCGTAATAAAATTGGTTTTTTATCCTGAAAGACAGCAAATTGAACTTTTGGCGTAGCTGCATGTGAAGATGAATTTTTTACCCGCAGTCTGGCACTAATGCCGGCAGAGTTCTTTACAAGATCCGGTATTGTTTCAATCCTGATATTTTCAGCATAAACCTCAGGTTCGATCGTCATGTAAACCGGGCGAATCAGTCCACCATAATTAACCCAACCCACAAACGCATCATTGACATTTCCATTATCCTTTACTCCGGGAATGGTGTTTGTTTTCCATGTGTTATTATTGACTGCAACCACCAGTTCGTTACCACCATCTTTTAGTAAAGAAGTCACATCGAAGTTGAAAGGTGTATAGCCGCCTTCATGCTCGCCGACTTTCTCGCCATTCAACCAAACTACGGTTTTGTAATAAGCCGCATCAAAATGCAGGATCACGCGTTTACCCGAGGTTGGTTTCCAGGGAAAGAATTTACGGTACCATGCCGTTCCCGTATAAAATTCGTAGCGGGCATCTGTCGAAAAACAGTGTGGTACGGTTACTACATCCTGTCGCGAAGGTTTGGCAGAGTTTTCTTTGTACCACTGATTTGAAATGCCAAGCTCGGCCGGGTCCAGCACAAACAACCAGTCGCCATTTAGCGATATTGCGCCGGGATCCTTGATATAGAACTGAGCAAAGCTGTTTTGACAAATGCAGCAGACAATGAAAAGAAGTAAGGTTAGAAATTTATGGTTCATAAAACGGTTAAGAGATTCAAATTGATTTTGAGCAATACTCATTTTCCGAAAGCCACGGATGGAAAAGCGGCCGAAAACAGGACTGCTTTTATTTTAAATCGATCTTCTCATCGAGAACTTTAAATCCTGTTGGTTTAAAGATGTTTATGCTTATATTTTTATCAAAGCCTGTAATTGGTAACACAATTTCTTTGCTTTCGCCTGGATTAAGGTTTGGGATATTGATGGATTTGCCTGACGTCTGTATATAATATCCCTGAATAGCATAGGCAGGGAAATCGTTGCGGGCGGTCACTTTCAAGGTGAGCTGATGTTCGCCCTGATCGTTGGTTTTAAAATTTACTTTTTCCAGGTTGACCGGTGACATTTCGCGTTGATAGGTTTGGTAAGCCGGGCGAGGTGTGCGGTCCGGACGAACGATTCCCCAGGGACGGTAGCCATTTGGGTTCGTGCCGTGGTAACGACTTTGGTAGTCATTATAAGTCCACCAGGAAGCGCCGATTACATAAGGTCTTTTCCTGATTTCATTAACAACGTCTGATACATGTTGCGCCTGCGCAACTTCACTTTCATTGAAGTCGTGAATATCAGAGCGGGTTTTGTCCTGCCAGAATTCTCCTTTGCTATCAGCTCTTGCTCCCCATTCGCTGATCAGAATTGGTTTTTCCGGGTACAGCGCATGGATGTGATCCAACGCTTTGGCATGGTTGCCGTAGGTATTTGTGCTAACAAAATCGACGTACTGGCTGGCTTCATCTTCTGGTTTTTTGGGCATGGTGTTCAAAAACATGGTAGCGAAGGTGTAAAGCCGGGTAGGGTCAAGTTCACGGGCGTAGGCGATCATGTCCTTGGTCCACCGTTTTCCTGCATCATGTAATGAATTGTATTCATTGCCGACACTGTATGCAATAACACTTGGATGGTTCCAGTCGCGTTCGGCCATTTCCTTAAACTGAACCTTGAACTTTGTCCGCATGGAATCGTTGTCCATCTGGTTGGGCGTCAGCTGCCAGTTACCGGCTTCGGTGATGATCAGCATACCATGCTTATCGGCCAGGTCGTAGAAATATTCGGAAGGCGTATAGTGTGTAAGACGCTGAAATTCCATTCCGGCCTCTTTCATCATCTTGAAGTCTTTTTCTATCAGCCAATCCGGTTCCAGAGAACCCAGCCCCGGATAATCGACAACGCGGTTTCCGCCACCCACTTTTAGTGGCTTTCCGTTTAATAAAAGCTGTACGTTTTTGATCTCGACTTTGCGTATTCCAAAATTTGCTGAAATGGTATCGGTTCCGGTAAATGCTTTCAGTTGATATAAATTCGGATCATCAAGATTCCAAAGCTTTACCTGTGCGGCAGTGAGTGTTGTTTCCGATTCCAGTATACCTGATTGCCCCGCAGGAATGGAAGCTGAATTTCCCTTCCATTTAACGGTTAAGGGTTTGTCTTTAAAAGAAACGGAATAACCGGTTTTAGGGGTAACAGCATCTTTGGAAGCATTCCTGACCCAAAATTTTGTTTTTAAAACCGCTGTTCCTTTTGCAAGATCGGGAATGGCTTCTATCTTAATATTGTCCGCATATACTTCCGGTTCAATTGTGAGGTAAACGGGGCGAATTATTCCTCCGTAATTGGTCCAGCCCATGAAGGGATCATTCACATCGTTATTATCTTTTGCACCAGGAATAGTCCCAGGTTTCCAGGTATTGTTATTTACCGAAAGTGCCAGCAAGTTATTCCCATCGGCAAGAAAATCAGTGATGTCGAAGCTGAAAGGCGTATAACCACCCTCATGTTCGCCCACCTTTTTATTGTTGAGCCAAAGGTTTGTTTTGTAATAAACGGCATCAAAATGCAGGATTACGCGTTTCCCATTGCTTTTTTTCCAGTTGAATGCTTTTCGATACCAAACTGTTCCGGTATAATACTGGTAACGGGGATCCACTGAAAAACAGTGCGGGACGGTTACTTTATCGAAGCGGTTGATCTGATTTACCTTGTCGAGATACCATTTCCCCGGCATCCCCATTTCAGCCGGGTCCAGAGCAAAAGACCACTCGCCGTGCAATGGGATCGCGTTGGGCTGTTTAATGTTATATTGAGCGAAAGCAACATTGGAAATAAAAGCAATAATAATTCCAAGAAAGCGTAATTTAGTGTTCATAATATTTGTTAAAGCAATTCCAGATTGATTTGTAATTTAAAACATGTTAGGCTATGGCTGCTTCCCAAACAATACCGACTCGATTAAGTAATCTCCAGATCGAATTGCTGAAATTGTATCCTTATAGTGTTTCCGAATCGGAGCTGAAAGATATTCAAAGGCTATTGGCGGATTATTTTGCAGAGAAAATTGATAAGGAAATGGATCAGTTATGGGAGAATAATGCCTGGAATAACGAAACCATTGAATCCTGGAAATCAGAGCATTTGAGAAAAGATTCAGTGCTGTGAAAATAGTTCTGGACACGAATGTGTTGCTTATATCCATTCCGCAGAAATCAAAATACCGCCCAATATTTGATAGTTTAAGACAAGGAAAATTCGAATTGGTCGTAAGTAATGATATTCTGTTGGAGTACCATGAAATCTTAAGTTTAAAGACTTCTTCTTCACTTGCTGATAACGTAGTTAAGCTGATTCTTTCTCTGGAAAATTGTACATTACAATCAACTTTCTTTGAATGGGGATTAATGCATAATGACCCGGATGACAACAAGTTCGTTGACTGCGCTCTTGTTTCCAATGCGGACCATCTGGTGTCTGAGGACAAACATTTTAATATTTTAAATGACATAAGCTTTCCTAGATTATCTGTGATCGGTGTTGATGATTTCCTGCAACTGCTCCGTATCTGATCCCATTTTTATCTTCCTCGAAGCACTATAAGGAATCAAAGTTGCTACCAGGATCACACCGGCAATGATGGCGGTAATGCCCGCTCCGGAAGTGGTGAATGTGCTGAGTACAAAAAGTATAACGGAGGTGAAAAGCAGTGCTCCTGCAATGACCTGCAAGCCAAATTTGTTTTGACGTTTTATCTCCAGTGCCTCTTCCGGTGTTGCTTCAATCAGATTGTCAACCCGTTTTTGTTCTCTGGAAACCTGATACGTCAAAAATTCCTGTGCGGTTTTGTCTTTTGATCTTGCCCAAAGTTCATAAGCCAGGAGCAAGAGCAGTGGAAGGCCGACGCCAACTATGTTTTCCATTGCACGGGAAAGCTTAAAATCGAGCAATAAAGGTGCGAGTACTTTGAAAAAAAGATTAACCGAAAGACCGATGCCGGTAACCCAAAGCGTTACTTTGCTGGTCAGCCGTGTTGAAAATAAGGCCCAAAGGGGAGGAGCAAGCAATGGTCCGCCGGATATGGCCGAAATACTCAAAACAACCTCCACAATTCCACCGGCTGCCGGTACCATTAAAGCAATCCCAATCATACCCAGTCCAAAAAACCAGGAGGAACCTCTGGCCACCCGGATCAGCTGTTTATCCGAAGCAGTCGGATTGACCATTCCTTTGTAAATATCATTGGTGAAAACGGCGGAAACTACATTTAAAGCGGTATTTGCGCTGGCAGAAGTGGAGAAATACATACCGGTCAGCATCAGCCCCAGCAAGCCCGGCGGTAATACCAGTTTGCAAATCATCAGATAAGCATTCTCCGTATCTAAACCAACCAATGATGGGTTAATAGCTTTGTAGATCATCGGTGGAAACATCCAGATCACCGGGCTGATCAGATACAGACCGGCAAAAAGGAACGCTACTTTTCTGGCAGATTTTTCACTGTCCACACTGGTATACCGCTGTACCATGGTCCAGTTTCCCCCAATGTAGCAGATGTGATAAATGATAAAAGCGAGAACGAAGCCAATCGTGTATTCGCCATTCAGCAAATTGAAAAAATCGTCTGGTACATTTTGAGTGAAACCTGCCCAGCCACCCACACGGTCAAAGGAAAGAGGTAGTAATATGAAAACAGCTGCGCATAAAACCACAAATTGTAGAATGTCCGTCACCATTACCGCCCAAAGTCCGCCCACTGCGGTATATGCGATCATGAATAAACCCAGTCCAATCGTACAGGGAACAAGCGGAAGATCTAGTGATACACTAACCAGTCTGGCCACCGGGTACAGAACAGAGCCTTTAATAAATACCGAAACTAATGTAAAAATAAAAATGTAGGTTTTCTGGACGGGCAATCCGAGGCGTTCCCTGATAAACTCTGCCGCCGTGAGTGCACCGGTTCTTTTCCAGTAAGGAGCCAAAAACAATCCTGTTACCAAAGCGCCAATGCACATGGTCCACTGGATGGTTATCGCAACCCAGCCATGTTTGTAGGCAATAGAACCCCAGGCAACAAAGGTGCCGGCTGAAAAGAAACTCATGAAAAGTGACAGGCCGCCAATAAACCAGGGAACGGCTTCACCGCCTGCAAAAAAGGATTTCAGATTTCTGCCCGTTCTTGCAAAAAGCAATCCGATCGCAAGGACAAAGGCGGAGAAAACGACAATTACGATGGTATCAATGGTATTGTTCATAAATTGGCTGTCGGCTTTCAGCAATCGGCTGTCGGCTCGCATTTGTGATGTTATTTTAAACTTGATTTTATCAATGGGCGGTCCGTACGGAATGGTGCAGCCGGAAAGCCTTCTTTGTTATAAAGGTTAGCGCCCGTGCTTTCCACGGGGCTCCATGCCCAGGCATAGCGTACGGACTTTGGCTCTGAAATCTGATCTTTCCAGACAATGACTTCATTCCCTTCGATTCTGGCATTGGCCCACACAAATTTCCCATCCGCTCCGGCAATGGCGAATCCTTTCAAAACTCCGTTTCGGGCAGACAGCCCGCTGGCAGCGTATTTGAATTTTATCCGAATGTTCTTCCCTTCAACCTGCATCGACTGATACAAGGGAGAGGTTTGCAGATCATTTTCTCCATAACACAGCCTTTTTGCCTCGGCAGCCATACGCTCACCGACTTGCTGCTTGTAAACCGGATGAACGTCGTAGGGATTTCCTACATCCATCGTGACGGCTAATCCCGTTTGAGGAAGGGCCAAGGCCGACTGCTGTGCTTCCCGCATCTCAGCCCAATGCGATTCTTCGGGCTCCGGGTTGAGAGCGCCCAGTCCGGAAAGCTGCGAAATGATAAACGGAAGTTCTCCCTGATTAAACTGTTTGCGCCAGTCATTGATTAAAAGCGGTAATAGTTTTCTGTATTTTACGGCTTCGGCAGCATTGGCTTCGCCCTGATACCATAAAAATCCTTTTATGCCCAGATCGGCAAACGGCGCGATCATTGCGTTGTATATCGCTGACGGTCTTTTTCTGTCAGCTGGTTCTGCTGGTTTAGCCGGATATTCTCCCTTTTTGAAAGTGCTTTTATAAAGCCAGTTCCCTGACAACGGGATGACCAATGGCTGTTCAGATTCGATTAGCTCCTGTAATCTCAGATCAATGGCGTTTTTGCTTGTGAAACCTCCAAAGCCTGATGTGTTTTCAATGCGGATAGCGATCAGGTTTTTGCCTTCTTTTACCAGTTCTCCAGGAATAACATAAATCCGGCGGCCCGGCTGCCAGAATGTTCTGCCTACTTCGGTTCCGTTGAAGTAGGTGATATCCATATCTTTTAGGGTTTCCAGGTTAAGTATCAGCGGTTTTCCCTTCATGGAAGCAGGCGCAATTACTTCTTTGCGAAGCCAAACAATGCCGTCAAAATCCGGTAATCCCTGTTCTTCCCAGTACGCCGGTGCTATCAGCGTTTGCCAGTTTTCAGGTTTGTAAGCAGGTGTATACCAATTTTCGATATATCCGGCATCTGTTTTCTGGATGTCGTTCATCCAGGTGTTTGTAGCTGTGGCATATTCAGTCTGACTGGTTTCAATATTCTTTTTCTCCATTTCCCTCTGAAAGCTTTCAACCATTTTTGAAAAAGCAGGATGCTGTTCCATACTTTTCAGTCCGATCCACGGCTCAATGGAAGTTCCTCCCCAGGAAGTGTGAATGATGCCAATGGGTATGTGTTGGGATTTATTAATTTCTCTTGCAAAAAAATAGGCGACAGCGGAAAAGGAAGCAGTGTTTTCAGGAGTTGCAATCTGCCACAAAGCCTCAGATGTATTGCTGTGTGGTGCCGAACTTAATTCTTTGGGCACGGTAAAAGATCGTATTTCCGGATGATCCGCGTTTTTTAATTCGAAAGATCCGTTGAAAGCTTTGTAAACCGGCCATTCCATATTGGACTGCCCGGAGCAAAGCCACACATCACCGATGAGGATATTTTTAAAAGAAAAGGAGCTGTCTGAAATAATTTTTAACTCATAATTTCCACCTGCTTCTTTTGCAGTAAAGCTAATTTTCCACTTGCCGCCAGCGTCTGCTTTAACTTTCTTTTTTTCGTTGGAAAATTCTATGGTGAAAGTCGCTTTGGGATTGGCTGTACCCCAAAACTGAATCGGTTTCTGACGCTGTAACACCATGTTGTTCCCAAAGAAATACGGAAGTTTAATCCCGCTTTTAGCGAATAAAATCTGTGCAGTGCAGAACAGAATTAGAGTTAAGTAAAATGTCTTTTTTATTTTATCCATAGGAATAAACTGGCCTCATTGCCTTGTCTGTGCTTTGATCAGATAACTATTGAAATGTGATAGTATAAACCTCGATTCCAAATCCCGGTAATTGATAATCAACCGTTTGGCTAGGCACGGATTGTTTTGATGCTGTTTTGATAATACTCTTTATTTGTTTACCACTCAGCCATTTTTGAGCATCAAGAGTTAAACGGCCTTCGGTAGTTTGCGCCCGGTTGTTGAGCAAAATAATGTAGGCTTCCTTGCCATCGGGATTTTCAGCAAGGATATGGTCGGTTACTGTTTTGTTGTCCGATACAAAACCTTCCCGGATTACCAGGTTCGCCTTTTTACCGTGAATTGTTCCGGGCTCAAAACCATAAGTTTGGTGCGGACCTACCTTGGGTGTCACAAATCCTCTTGGAAAAGATACTTTTCCTGCCGAACGCAGTTCTGCTTCTGACATCAGGTAATCGGTAATCCAACCCACCTGCCACCACGCATGGTGCGGATAAGGTCCGGCTCCTTTGTTCATGGCTGCCCAGTAATAAGAAGCCACGCTGGTTTTGCTGTCAACGAATGCATCCCGGCCAATGGCGGCCGCTCTGGCCATATCTGCAAAAATATCTTCGCCTGTTAGCGCGAACATGCGGATGAACATTCCTGCATGGCTGGCCAGCTGAATGGGTCCCAGACGCGTGGCAGATCCGAAAATACCGCCGTGCTCAAAACTCAAACCGGTCTGGCTTATTTCCCAATCCTGGCGTTTAACTCCGTTTACAGTTTTGATTTCCTGATTTGCAATCGGATGGGTATATATTGATGCGGTATAAATTTTGGCGCAGGTGATGGCTGCTTTTTGATAGCGTTTATCTTTCGTCATATCATACAAATCCAGAAATGCCTGTGCGGACTGGCCGGTAGCAAAATCAGGCGCATAACGTGCATCCCCGCAAACACCCAGAAAGGCACCGGTTTCAACAGCATTTTTAATCATCCAGTCGGCACCTTTTTGAGCTGCTTTCAGATATTTTTCGTCTTTCAGAATGCGGTAGGCAACCATGAGTCCGTAAAAGGTAGGACGAACATCTTTAATGTCTTTGAAAATTTCCTGTTCCGTCGTCCGGTCGTAGGCCACTGCAAAGCTGCCGTCCGGTTTTTGCCAGGAAAGCAGGCGCTCCGCTCCGAAACGCAGCCGGTTCTTCATCTCAGCATTGCCTGGTTCAAACAAGAGCATATTGCCGATATCCAGCATCACATAATAGGTCAATGCAATCGGTTCGACAATTTCACCCCATTCTTCAACAAACTTTTTACGTTTTGCCAGGTAATACTGACCTTCTATCGCTCCGTTAAAAAAACCTTTTTCTGTATCCTGCTGAACCAGTTTGAAATTCAAAGCCGGGGGCAAAACCTTGTCTTTCAGTTCAGGATCGTTCGTTGCGTTTGCCAGCATCCACATGGCACCGTAATCCGCGTTTTTCATCGCGTCCTTACTGGATCCGACTACGCCGCCCAGATACGACTGCGCTCCGATCTGTTTGCCCTTGTATTCTTCAATATTCCAGAGTGAGGTTTTCGGGTCGGTCAGGTAATGGTGCATTTTTTCAATACGGTCCGTCAGCGATTGTTTGCTTTGACGCAGCGCCAGCGTTTCCCTGAATTTGTAAATATCATTGGCAGCATGTTTAATGGCTGCAAACCAATCACCGGCAATGAGGCTGTACCGGAAAGAAAAGTTGATTTCTTCCCCTTCGTTGCGTTCCGACTTATCTTCTCCCAGAACCGGATAATAAAGCGTTGGTGAAAGTTGTGATTTGCGGTTCATGTGTGAAAGCCCAACAAACCAGTCTATTTGCGTGAATTTGTCCTTCGCCCATGGATCTCTGGCAAAACCAGGTTCAGGAATAACAGAAAGGGTAATTCCAGTTTTTGTACTCACAAGCGGACTCAGTGTTGTAGCACAGCGTTCCCGGTAAATGACAGGGCGGTCAGGAATACCATGTCCGTAAGCATAGGACAAGGCAAAGTTTTTCTGCATAAAATTTCCCTGAAAATAGCCGGGGACCGAAACCCATGACATTTTCTCAACCGGTGCAGAGGCGAGGGTAGGCGTGGCCAACGAGAAGAAGCCTTTTACCTTTGGGATCAGTCGCGTAGTCACTTTGATGTCGTTCGGAAAATCAGGATCAAGTTTCCAGTTGGCAATAACCGTTGCTACTTCTGTCTCCTTTCTGAATTCCAGTTCGTCTTTTTTTATCCGTATTCCGGTGGGTATAAAATGATAAGCTTTGCCGGCCGTATTTAACGGAACTTCGGTGATACTTTCTTTCCACTGCTTTTCCTGATAATGGTAATTGTCTTCGGGAAACTTGCCGCCGGTTATTTTATTAAATGTTTCTTTCGGTTCGTCGGACGGTTTTGTTTCAGAATAAAGTAAAGTGTATTCACCCGACGGCACAAGTCCTTCAACCCATTTTCCATCCTTTTTAACCATGACCTGGGCGACCCGCCAGCCATTTTTTTCATTTTGCCAGTAGATATGAATGTTTTCGTTGGTAAGACTGGATGGATTTTTCTTTTGGGCAAAAACCGGTTTTAATAAAACAAGCAGTAAGAAAATCGGAATAAAAAGTCTCATTTTTAGTTGATTTCGTTTTTAATAAAATTCCTGATTCCTTCCGATGCATAGGATTTTAATTGTCCCTTTTCATCGTTGTAAATCATGTACACGTCCAGTTCCCTGTGATTTTTTAAAAAGTTTTTTGTCTCTTCAAAACCCATTACAAAAAAGGCTGTATCATAAGCATCGGCGGTGATCGCATCCTTAGCGAAAACGGTTACGCTTAGTAGCGGCGTTTGCTCCATGGAACCTGTTTTGGGATTGATCAGATGGTTAAAAACCTGTCCGTTTTTCTCAAAATGATTCCTGTAATTTCCAGCTGTTGTCATGGCTTTGTCGGTTAGAATTACCGTCGCATAAAGCGAACCTGGTTTCAGCGGATTGTCTATTCCTGTAATCCATGGTTTGTCATTGTCTTTTTTGCCTTTGCAGACAATTTCACCGCCAATTTCCACCATGTATCTTTCTATTTTCTGTTGTTCCAAAAACCGGCTGATTATATCTACCGAGTAACCTTGTGCGATTCCGTTGAAGTCGAGCTTTACATTTTCCTCTGACTTTTGAACCATCACTGAATCAAACCGGATTTGATTGAACCCAACCAGTTTGAGCAATGAATCTATGTTCAGGCTTTCCGGATTTTTGTTCTTTATCGGGCCAAAACCATAAGCTTCAACGAGCGGCATAATGGTTGGGTCAAAGGCGCCGTTTGTTTTTTCAAAAACCTCTTTCGACTTTTTTAAAACCGGATAGAAATAGGCTGACCTGAATTTGACTGCATGGGACCGGTTAAACTCTGACAGCTCCGAATCCTGCCGGTACAGCGATAAACTCTTATCGAAATCATTCAGAATCGAGTCGATCTGTATTTTGAAATTTCTGTTCTGTTCATCAAAATATTTAATATGATAAGTAGTGCCCTGTGCCTCGCCACTGATCGAAATCATCGGAATCTGATTCTGTGCTGTTGCTGCAAAATGCACTGATAAAAACCACAAAATGAGTATATTACTTAATGTCTTCTTTGCCACGGATGCACGGATGTTTTTTTGATTTATTATAGAATGACATAAAAGGCAAATAATTTATTCGTGAGAATTCGTGCATCCGTGGCATAATAAATCAAGGCTGCGGAGCCAATGTTTCACCTTTTAAAATAGCGGTCAGTTCCGGCAAATGGTGCTCGTAAACACCTCTTGGCGTTGTTTTGTATTTTGTCGCCAGTGATGCTGCAAAACCTACTACTTCGCCCATCATGCCACATGTACGCATTACCCGGGTACTTCCAAAAGCAACATGGGTGGTACTTATATTCCTTCCGGCCATAAATAAATTCTGAATGTTTTTGGAATAAAGGCAACGGTAAGGAATTGTGTAAGGCGCCACTTTAATGTGTTTGGTACTGGCAAAAAATTCCTGTCCTTCGAAGTATTTGCTGTTTTTAGCATCAGGAAAATGAAGATCAATCGTCCAGGTTGCCGTTACCGAACCATCCGGATAAAACTTGCCTTCCTGAATATCCATTTGATTCAAAATATGGTCGCCGATGATTCTTCTTGATTCCCTTTTTCCACCGATGTATGCCACCCAGGCCAGTTCCTGTTTGGCGTATTTTTCCTTTTTGTGGTTTTTCAGATAGGACCAGTTACCGTAAATGGCGCGCAGGTTGTGATCGCGGATCTGCTCGGCCTGGGTGATGGTGTTGAAATTCCCGAACCCGGTTTCCCATTCCCAGTCTGCTTTGCCTTTGTCGATATGGTATTCGTCCGAAAACTGTAAAGCCCAGGGCGTCTCAGGGAAAGTGGTAACCGTGTCTACCGGAAGAGATGCCCAAAGGTTGGATGTTCCCAAAGTGAAATCATCTGCTTTTTCAGCCGCCAGCGATTCGCCCGTTTCTGCCTTACTTTCCCTTCCCATGCGGAATTCAGCACCGGCCAGGAATCCCAGTGTTCCGTCTCCGGTACAATCTGAGAAAAATGAGCCTTCGAAACGTGTTTCTTTGTTTGTAGCGATATCTCTGCCAACTACTGCGGTAATAATGTCGTTTTGTGTTTCAGCTTTGTATACAAATGTGTTCAGGAAAAGAGTAATATTCGGCTCGGCTTTGATGATGTCAATTTTACGTTTGTCGCCGTACTCCTTGGCATCTGGATTTCCGTTACCAGGATCCCCATTGTCCATTTCCCTGACAATACGTCCCAGTTTTGGATAATGGTTTTTATCCACATCGCCCATTAAATGTACTCTGATTTCCGAACTGTTGTTCCCGCCCAAAACCGGACGATCCTGGATCAAAGCTACTTTCATTCCCATTCTTGCAGCAGATATAGCGGCACATGTTCCGGCAATTCCGCCGCCCACTACCACCATGTCAAATCGTCCCGGAGATGCAGGGGTTTCACCCAGATTTAATAGTTTTTTACGGAAAGCAGTGAGTTCATCCAGCTTGTTGGGAGGCGTGAATTTTGGTGAATCAGTAAAGAGGATTGCATCACAGCGTCCGTTAAAACCGGTAAGGTCTTTTAGTGAAAGTTTAGCCTGTACATTTTTGATTTCTACCTCACCTCCATCATACCATTTCCATTCATCGGATCCGCTTTCTCCGAATATCTGTTTCATGGGTGCTCCGTCAATCGAAACCTGGAACTTGCCCGGACCTTTTGGAAACGGAGCCCAGTCTTTGGTGCGAACCCAGACACGGTACTTGCCGGTTTTGGGGAATTTCACGGTTGTGGATGCGTCCTTAACCGGTCGTCCCATTCCATGCGCCATGATATAGGACGAGTTCAGAACAACAAAGGATTGCTGGTCGATCACCCATCCGCCTTTGTTCTGGAATGATTCTGTTTCCACGAAGACGTGGTTCTGAGCGGATAATTGCAGGGTTAGGAATAGGAGAAGTATTGTTACGTTGATCTTCATAGGACATTAGATTTATTTAGCGAATAGTCTTGTTTCCTTTTGTGTTCAACCCTTTCAGGGTTGTTCTTATCTGGTGTTTGTTTTTACCCGGATTGCATCCGGGGCTATTCAATTTTGATCCCTTTGGGATCAGGTTATCCATTCATTTTTACATTTACTAATCCACAAGCCCTACGGGCTTGAATTCGAATAGCCCCGGATGAAATCCGGGATGTTTATGTGAGGAATGTATTGGCAACCCTGAAAGGGTTAAATTTTTTCTTTTCAACCCTTTTCAGGGTTGTCGTTAACATGATTTATACCTCCCCGGATTTTAATCCGGGGCTATTCATGTTGATCCCTTCGGGATTGCAACCGATTATTTTATCAGGTATTCGTAAGCCCTAGGGGTTTGAATTCGAATAGCCCCGGGTAAAACCCGGTGGTATTTAGGTTAAAATGTATTGACAACCCTGAAAGGGTTGAATTTATCTGTTCACCCTGGCTGTATATTGGTTCATTTTATCTTTTATTTCATTACTCTTTGGTTGAAAATGCGTTACCAATTTGTATGTCTTTTCCGCGTATTCCTCATTATCACTTTCCAGATTTTTTACCAAAACCAACAATACCGGTTCCGGTAATTGTTTTTGTTTTTCAAAAAGTGCGATCTTTAATTTAAACTGTTCGCTGTTGGATCCGATCGTGCTCACTGCCAGCTTTTTCATAAGATCATTGGTCAGTGATACGTTTTCGAGCTTTTTCAAAATAGCGATCTGCATAGGGTAGGAGGTCGACTGATAGGTTTCCCACAGCCAGTTTTGCTTTGATATACCTGTAAAAAAATCATTTCCGGTTTTTTGTAATGCGGTTCTGGCGGTAAACAGGTTTTTACCTCCAATTACTTTTTCAATATCTTTTTCAAATTCCTTTTTTACTTGCCCCTTTTTATCAATTACCTTTTCCATCGCGGCATATTGGTAATGATAATTGCTGCTGTTCAGAAAACTGTGGAGCATATCGCGGTTGAGATAAGTTTCAGTGATATTTTTCATTTTATCCACAACCTGATTTCCGTACGCAATTTTCCATAATGTGAAGCAGGTATAGACCGCTCCGTCAATCACTTCGTTTTTGATCGTTTTCAGTGTCGCGCCGGTTTTTGCATCCACGTCGCTGGTCAGGCTGTCGCTACCTTTTGTGATGAGGTCTTCCATTTTAAGATCTGCAAAAATGGAATTGGGCCGGGAGAGAATTTCTGCCAGCTTATCGTAATCTTCCTGTTTAAATTCGTCGTGATCAACCTTGGTGAGTATTTTCCCTTCTGGCATATCATACCGCATGTAGTTTCCCAGCAGATCCCAGTAAAAATTAACATACACCGGTTTACACTCATTGGTGTAGCAAACCGGTGTAAAGATGTTCCGGAAGAAATATTGCGGTCTTCCGGAATCATCCAGGGCAAGTTTAAGGGTATAGGAAAGTGTATCGTTTTCGGTAATGGTGAATTCGCGGATGTTTTTTTTAGCAGCAAAAATTGCTTTTCCGTTTTCCCAAGGCAACGAATCATTATTGTTCTTATCAAAAAGATAAGAAGTTGATAAAAGTGCTGTTAAGAGTATATAAAAGCTTTTCATAACAATTTGCCCTGTAGTATGGCTAACTATTAAAGTCAACCGTACTAGTTAACTACCATCCCGGATTTTGCATCAGGTTCACGTCTTTATCTATTTCGCTTTGTGGAATTGGGAATAAATAGTTTTTATCCGTGAAAACTCTGGTTTCAAAAACCACTCTTTTAAAGAAAGCGGCATCGGTAAAGCTTGTTCCTTTATCAATATCAAGTCCATAGAAAGGGCCGCCGTCTGTTTTCTCAGCGATCAGCCATCTTCTTGAGTCAAAGTATCTATGTCTTTCAAATGCCAGTTCAATTCTTCGTTCCAACAGAATCCGCTCGCGCATCATTTCCTTGGTCAGGCCGGCTGCCAGTTCAGGAATACCTGCTCGTTCACGGATCAGATTGGTGTATTTTAATATGTCTGCATTGCCAGGTGTATATTCGTTCAGCGCTTCTGCATAGCCTAAATAAATTTCAGCAAGGCGCATCAGTACGAGCGGTCTTGAAACCCGCTGGCTGGTTTGCTGATTGCTGCTTGGGTGGATATTTTTTCTTGCCAGATAACCCGTTCTGGTGAAGTTGTTGTTACCTCCGTTACGTCCGTTATTCCCGGTAAAATAAATCCCGATTTTAGCAGGAAAAGCAGTCTTGTTAAGGTTGTAGCTGCCGCTGTAAGTAATAGATGCATAAAAACGAGGTTCCCTGTTCATATACATATTATAGGTGCCGGCTTCTGTAAATGCATTGTTAACCGTAGAAAAACCGGTTTCCTGATATCCTGATTTTGCATTGATAACAGGTGTTCCGTCTGCATTGTAGCCCGTAATAGGAATTTCGCCGTTGGCCATTTGATATGCATCTACCTGCTGCTGTGGTACACCGTTTCCGGAAGTACCTCCTGCAAACCGGGGCGTTGCTCTCCATTCCCAGTTATTTCCCAGACTATTGGATTTCCTGGCAAATATTGTTTCGCTGTTCCATACATCCAGCAATGCATATTGATAAGAACGTAACGGATCCGGTTTCCCCGCAGCATCATTCACTTTATATAGGCTAAAGAGTCCAAGATCAATTACTGCTTTTGCGGCGTCGGCTGCTCTTTTCCATTTTTCGGAGGAGTAGGACTGGCTTACAAGCTGCTTACCATCTTTGTTTTTGAAATTGGCGTATCTGGTATTTCCATTCCATTGCGGGCTGGCAGCATAGAGAAGCACTCTTGCTTTTAATCCCATACAGACAGCCTTAGTCATTTTACCATAATCATTGGGATTGTCGTACCAAAGTGGAAGTTCTTCGGCTGCTTTGTCAAATTCCGAAACTATAAATTCAACACATTCGTCATAAGAACTTCTTGAATAACTCAGTTCTGTTAACGGAGTTTCGGGAGACACGACTTGGTCGGTTGGAAGAAGTACCGCCGGTCCGTATTGTTTGAGAATGTTGGCATAAAATTCTGCCCTGAGTGCACGTGCTTCTGCACGATACCTTTTTATAATAGCTTCGCCACCGTCTGCTGCCAGAATCTCTGTGTTCTCACCGATTCGCTGCATAAAGTAAGTTGCTGTACGGATTCCCAGGTAATACTGTCTCCAGAAATTATAGAAATCCTTGCTTGCATCCCAGTTTCCTATATTCATCAAATAGGTCGGATGATTGGTATACGTGATATCTCCTTCGTCGGATAATCCCATGTAAGGTGTTCCGCCGTCCAGAGTCTGATCAGATTCGTCGCGGATGAAACTGTATACTTTCGCAAGATACTGCTCTGACTCAAGCCGTCTCTGAAATACTTCATCGACAGTCATACGGTCATTGGGAACCTGGTTAAAAAAGTCGGGGTTACAGGCTGATGCAAAACAGACCATGAAAGTAACTAGCAGATATATATGTATTTTAAATTTCATATTCATAAGATTAAAAATTGATATCGATCCCCACACTGAATGTTTTTACATTTGGATAGTTGGTGCCTCTTCCGCTGCCCAATTCGACATCCCAAAGATTAAATTTGCTGAATGTCAGGAGATTGGTTCCAATAAAAAACAGTCGTGAACTTGTGATGCCTGTTTTTTTAATCCATTTATCAGGAATTTCAAATCCGGCCTGAAGTGTTTTGATCCGCAGATAACCCGTGTTACGCATAAACCAGGTGCTGGTCGCATAGTTATCATTAACAAGACCGAATGATAATCTTGGATAAAATGCGTTTGGATCCGGATTTTGCGGAGTCCAGCGATCTTCCACAACATCAAACAAATTTCCTCTTTCCGAACCTGCCTGGAAGGGAACAAATCCCTCATCATTCATTACTACGTCTACATTGCCGGCTCCCTGAAAGAACGCCCCAAGTGTAAATCCTTTGTAAGAACCAGTCAGCCCAAAGCCATAAACAATCTCCGGGTAAGGGCCATAACCGACTGGTTTTACATCAAACTGGTTAATAAGGCCATCTCCGTTGAGGTCTTTGAAGCGGATATCACCCGGACGTACGTCACCCACCTGCTTTGGCGCTTCGACGATTTCTGTTGAATCTTTAAATAAACCTAGGGCTTCATACCCAAAAACCTGTGTTGTTTTTTGACCTATACGCGCCATCCATGGATACGCTTTGGCCGGTTCATCGTTACGGATAATTTTGTTTTTGGCATAGGTGAAGTTGCCCTGAAACTGTAATGAAACCTCTCCAATTTTAGCATTGTATGACATCGATGCATCAACACCTTTGTTTAGAACTACACCTACGTTACCATAAGGCTCCTGATTAATACCTATAAAACCTGGAATTGCAGTGCGTCGCAGAAATATTCCCTCACGATACTCGCGGAAGAAGTCAGCCTGTACATTTAGTTTGTTATTTAGGGTATAGAGTTCAAAACCAAGATTGGTTTTTGTAGCAGTTTCCCAGGTTACATTAACCGGGTATTCTCCGATATCTGTTCCTTTGAAACCTATATTCGTTTGTCCCTGTCCAAAGGAATATAGGTTGTCAGCAGTAGTTGTAACAGTTCCGATATATGCGAAACGTCTTCCTCCAATGATACTGTTTCCAACCAAACCGTGCGTGAAGCGGAATTTCAAGAACTGTATTACATTTTTTACTGGAAAAAAGAATTTCTCTTCTGACGGAACCCAACCCAGTCCGATAGAAGGAAAGAATCCATATCTGCTTCCTGCCGCAAAGTTTTCAGATCCGTTGTATCCGAAATTTACTTCGGCCATATACCTGTTATCATAAGCATAGTTGGCTCGGGCAGCAATACCACGTGAGCGCTGTGGAAGAGAGGAAATAAGATCACCCCCCGTTTCGATAAAATCACGTTGATTGTAAAGTATCAGCCCTCCTACATCATGTTTCCCAAACGTATGACTATAGTTTAAGGATGCTTCGTTATAGAATTGACGGTTACCGGAACTGCTTGTACTGTATCCCAAATACTGTGTGCCAACATAAGTCCTGATGAACTGGAGATTACCGTTTGCATCTCTTCCGGTTGCCAGCCAGCGATCAGGCTCCTTTGTACGGTTATTGGTGTGGCTGTTCAAAGCATCGAACGAGAACATACCTGTAACAAAAAGTCCCGGAATAACCGCATCGAGTTTTTGGGTCAGGCGAAGATTAGAATATAATTTGTTTGTCCAAAGTGTTCGGTATCCACGCTGTGTTAAGCTATTGTATGGATTGATGATTACTGTGGAAGATGATCCGGCGAGCCTGTCTTCAAGTTTTACGGGGTGAAAAACCGAAGGTATAGCCATTACATAACCAAAAATGGTACTTACTGTTTCTCCGGGCAAATTCCGGTTTGTCATATTTCCCTGAATACCAAGTTCAATTTTGGTTGTTTTACTGGCATTTAGTGTCAGGTTGGAGGTGAAATTGTACCGGTCCAGATTAAGTCTTGAATTGTACTTGGCCGCTTCGTCTGTTTTCAGTAACCCTGATTCACTGTAATAACCCGCTGACAGATAATAGGTAGCAACTTCGGTACCGCCTGAAATATTCACATTAGCGTTTCTGTTACTTGCATATTTTTTAAAGATAGTTTCATACCAATCCACATTTGGGTAGAGATATGGATCCTCTCCGGACATGGTTTTGTTGATTCTTTCCTGCGTATAATTAGGGTTCCCGCCTCTGGTCACTGATGCCTCATTGGCCATATTCATGTAAGTGATGCCGTCGGCTAAGTCAGGGACTTTGGTAAAAGTGGTTACACCTTCTGTATACCGCACACGGATTTTAGGTTTTCCCGCAACCCCTTTTTTTGTAGTGATGATAATGACACCATTTGCTCCTCTAACCCCATAAACAGCCGTGGCAGAAGCATCCTTTAATACTGTAAAGCTGCCAATATCTTCCGGATCAATATCATTCATTTGTCTTTCAACACCGTCGACAAGTACCAGCGGCTGGCTTAACCCTTTGTCCAATGTGGCAATACCACGGATGAAAATTTCAGCATTGTCGTTACCCGGTTCACCGCTTCTTTGCACACCCACAACGCCTGAGAGCCGGCCTACCAATGAAGATGTAAGGTTTCGAACAGGTAGTTTTAATTCATCCGGACGTACCGTTGTTTGTGCTCCTACAGAAGAGATTTTCTTTTGTGTGCCATAACCCACAACAACCACTTCTTCCAAAGCCTTGGAATCTACTTTTATGGTTACATCAATTTTCGTCCGATTGGCAATCAGCACTTCTTCTTTTAAATAACCAACAAAAGAGAAAACCAGTGTTGCAGTAGCTTCGGCAGCAATAGAGTAATTACCATCTACCGAAGTCAGCGTTCCCTGTTGCGTTCCTTTTACAGTTATTGTCGCTCCGGGAATACCTTCGCCACGATCATCAACAACCTTTCCGGTAACGGTTATAGACTGAGCGAAAATTTCTCTTGTTACTTCCTGAATGAGGAATATCAATAAAAATAAAATGAGTATTTTTTTTAGCATAAAGAAAAATTTAAAGGTTTAGGTAATCTTGAAAAAGTACTTTAATAGAAAGAAAAAATAAGTGTTTAGGAATAGCCCTGAGTAAAATGAAAACCATTACTATGGCTTTTACAAGCTATTTTCTATTGAAGTTACATCATGGAAATACTGCTGTCAATACAGTTTTAAGTCATTTTTATCCAAAAATAAAACAAAAACTATCGGTAACGTTTGCGGATACGTTACCGATATATGGTTATGATTATTATTAATATGAAATTTTTATAATAAATCATTTTCTTATATTTGGATGACTCTTTTGAGCTATCTATTTAAGAATATCAGAATAATACAATGATTGGTTGTCCTAAATGTGCAGAGGTTGGTTCTATTATGAAGGCTGGTTATGTAAGAAACAAGCAGCGTTATGTTTGTAAGAGCTGTAATTATTTTTTTACAATCGCTTCACCCGAACAATCTACATCAACAAAGAAGAGCCGTAGGCACCAGACGACTATTATTGATATCGCCCGCTCTACCGGTGTTTCCAATTCCACTGTTTCGCGGGCGTTGCACGGGCATGCGGATATCAGCCCGGAAACAAGGCAGGCCGTATTGGACATGGCTGCTCAGCTAGACTACCAGCCCAATCAGCTGGCTTATAATCTGGTGAAAAGCAGGACCAACACAATCGGTATGATCGTCCCCGAATTTCATAATCCGTTTTTCCCGAATGTAATTATCGGTGCGCACAACGTGCTGACCGCCGAAGGTTATAACCTGACGATTATGCAGTCTAATGAATCTTATGCTGTGGAAGTGGCAAACACCAGGGCAATGCTTGCCAACCGGATCGACGGTCTGCTGATTTCACTTACACAGGAGACAAACAGTTTTGAACATCTGCAGGTATTTGCAAAGCGCGGTATTCCGCTGATTCTTTTCAACCGGGTTTGTGATGATGTGGCTGCGCCGAAAGTTGTGGTCAACGATTTTGAAGCTTCCTTCATGGCTGTTGACCATTTGATTTTAAACGGTTATGAGCGCATTGCGCACCTGGGCGGGCCCCTGAACCTGCTCGTCAGCCGCGAAAGGCTCAGAGGATACAGGGCCGCTCTGGAAAAACATGGGAAAAGCATTGAAGATGATCTGATCATTCAGGGTATGTTATCCCAGCAAAAGGCCAGGATATACGGAAAGTATCTGCTTGAACTTGAAAACAGACCCGATGCAGTTTTCGCGGTAAATGACTCGGCTGCTATTGAAATTATGCTCATGGCTGCTGAAAAAGGAATCCGCGTGCCGGAAGAGTTGGGCGTTGTTGGTTTTAGTGACAATCCTGAATCTGCGTATATTGGTCCCGGGTTAACAACGATCAGGCAACCTACACTGGAAATGGGTAAAATGACAGCTAAATGGATTTTGCAGATGATTGATTCCGAGGAAGAGATGGATTTCCCTCAGGAGCGCATCTTAAAAACAGAGCTGATCGTAAGAGGATCTTCACTTCGCCGGGATTAAAATGATTTAAAACCAGGCAGATAAGCAGGCATTATTGATTGGTTTTTATAATTAGATATACTGTAAACTGTAATGCTTTTCTCCATAGCATTTTCTAAAACCAGTGCAATATTCTTTCAAAATCTACCGAATTGACCAGCTTTTTATTTAAATAATACAATTCTATACCGTAGTAAGTAAGGGAGCTCATTTTTTGAAAAAGTCAGTGTTTTTAGAATAATCCAATAAAAAACTATTTCTGCTCTATTTTGGCAACGTTCCCGACAACGTGTGCGTAAAAAAATACCAAGAATAATTTGACTCTTTCCAGTGTTAAAGCAATCTTCCTGACAGTAATTCAATTAGGTGTAGCTAAATAAGTCAGCTGAATCTTGATTTGATCACATTCTTTCCAACAGAAAATTCATTTACGATAACTTCATTTTTCTTACCGCATAGCAATCCAAAATGGTGTGTCATAAGAATCCGGTGCTTGGTTAAATGTGAATTAATGGTGAATAATTGTAATTTTATAAATTGTTAAGGTGTATGTTAAGAAAACTACAAAGTGCCTCAGCTCTCAGTTTACTGATTCTAAGTGGTATTATGCCGCTCACCAGTCAGCATGTGTATGCGGGAGTTGAATGGAAAATGACAAAACATGCTGTGGCTGTTAGCGGCCGGATGAAGAGTATGATTGATATTACCGGGAAAATTACAGGAGAGAATGGAGAAGAGCTGCCGGGTGTAAGTGTTTTGCTGAAAGGAACAACCACCGGGGCAACCTCTGATGTAAACGGGGTTTTCAAGGTATCTATTCCGGAAGGAAACGGAACGCTGGTTTTTTCTTATGTAGGTTATTTGACACAGGAAGTTCAGGTGAATAACCGTTCTGTTATAGATGTCAAACTACTGAACGACACCAAAGCACTGGAGGAAATCGTGGTGGTAGGTTATGGTACGATGAAGAAAAGTGATGTGACGGGCGCGATTACGTCGGTAAAAGCAAAGGACATTACGGCAATCCCGACAACGAATGCACTTCGTTCTTTACAGGGTAAAGTTTCAGGTATAGACATTACGCAAACATCCGGGCAGCCGGGCGCCAACATCAATATCGTTTTACGCGGGAACCGTTCATTAAAAGCGGACAATAAACCACTGGTACTGGTTGACGGTATTCCTTACGGTTCTTTTATCGATATCAACCCGACGGATATTGCGTCCATTGAGGTCTTGAAAGATGTCGCTTCAACTGCGATCTACGGAACACGGGGAGCCAACGGGGTAATTATTATTACGACCAAAAAAGGCGTTTCAGGAAAATCTACACTGTCTGTCAATTCATATGTTTCGATGAATAAGAAGGCGCTGTATCCGAAAATGATGAACGGAGAACAGTATG